>Ga0247736_10000050_pt1 | contig 74304 bp, 55 predicted proteins | sample UWRJL193509B2_FD_180935 | JGI IMG/M metagenome (GOLD analysis project Ga0247736, IMG submission 180935) | Plant litter microbial communities from Arlington Agricultural Research Station in Wisconsin, United States - UWRJ-L193-509B-2 | ecosystem: Environmental > Terrestrial > Plant litter >...
TAGCCAAAAAATAAACGGCTAAGTTATTATAGATTATGCCTGCTTTTTCAGGGCAGGTATAATTTTTCAAAAGCAGATAGTTCCACATCGAAAGAAAAATAGTAGTAACTGAAATTTTAATGATATGATCGATATAGTACTCTCACTTTTCTTTTTTATAGCAACCCTGGTTGGTTTTGCTACTTCTTTTATGGTTCTTTTTTCAAGAAAAAATTACTCAAAAAGTTTTTTCCTGGGTCTGTTTTTGTTTAGCCTGGCAGTGGTTAGTGTTTATAATTTTTATTTGTCTGCCAATATATTTAAACATTTCCCGGATCTTTTTATGATCACAAAATCGTTTATTTTTTTGGTAGCGCCTTCGGCATTTTTATACGTCAGAAGCATTTTATTCTCCAATAAAAAAATATTCAAAAAATACGACTGGCTTCATTTTTTACCTTTCATGCTTTATTTTGGGTTAACCATTTTTGTCTGGATTGGTAACTTTGCCGACCTTCATTTGGTAGATTATATTTCTAAAAAAGTTCAAAATCCATTTTCGATGTTAAGCCTTACGATTTGGCTGTTGTATGCTTTTTGCCAAACGATGATGATCTTAAATTATGATCTGAAAAAATTTAAAGAAAATCATTTCAACAGAGTAAAATTATTAAGCTGGATCAGGGTTTATAATTTGATGATTCTGTTTTTGTTTTCGACACTTTTTGTACATTATTTTTTGGTGAATCAGGTAGACAATCTTGATTTCTCCTGTTATATTCTGATATCTTCAGTACTTGTTTTTACAGTTGGCTGGCTTTATTTTAAACCTCAGGTTTTTTATGATATAAATAATGAACCCAAACTTGATTTTGATATTGAAGTGTATGATTCATTGGAAATAAAAACAAAAGAAATTAAAAATAATCTGCCGTTAGTAAAAGAATTAACCCCGGATAAAAAACAGGAATATCTGGAAAAACTGGATGATGTTTTTTGTGCCAAAAAACTCTTTTTGAAAAAGGATTTTGTAATTCGTGATTTATCAGATGAAACCGGAATCTCAGTACATCATCTTTCTAATTTAATCAATTCAGAATTTAATCTTCACTTTCAGGATTATGTCAATTTAAAAAGAATCGAATATTTTAAAGACAAAATAAACGATCCGGAATGGAAAGATTTATCGCTTGAAGGCATGGCCTGGGGATCTGGATTTAAATCAAGAACGACCTGTTTCAGAGCCTTTATAAAACACACAGGCAAATCTCCTTCAGAATATTTTAAAGTAATTAGAATTAATTCTGATAAAACAATTGCTTTTTATTTAAAACAATCTTCGTAGGATTTAAAGCAATTGTCAGGTTTCATTAATTTTTTTAAAATAAAACACGATGAAAACGAAATTTAATATTCGCAGTAAAGCAATAAAATTAATCCTAACGTTATTCCTTTTAATTATTTATTTTACCGGAAACGCGCAACTTAAAGGCGGACATATTCTGGGCGCCATGGGATTACAATCCGGAACCCAGACGCCTGAAAATACGTTAAGTGTTTATGTGCCGGGCTATTTTTATACCGCATCCTCTTTAAGAAATGCCGATGGCGATGAAGCGATTGCAAATCCGGATTTAAATATGACCATTACGGGCGCAGGAGCAGCATATGTAAGTGATTTCAAAATTTTGGGAGCCAATTACGGAGCCGCAATTTTGCTTGCTTTTGCCGCAAATACCATACAGGGAAACAATGTTAACGTCAATAATTCTCTGGCTTTTACAGATATGTATGTTCAACCGCTGCAATTGGGCTGGCACACCAAAAGAGCCGATTTTGTTTTTAGTTATCAAATGTATCTGCCAACCGGTAAATTCACCGCCGGAGCTTCTGACAATGCCGGATTGGGAATGTTCATGAATGAGTTTTCTGTCGGAACAACCTTGTTTTTCAATGACAAAAAAACGTTTCATTTTTCTGCTTTGGCATCGTATGAAATCAACGGAAAAAAGAAAGATACCGATATTAAAACCGGAGATATTTTAAGTATTGAAGGCGGTTTGGGCAAAACATTTTATATGATGAATGCCGAAAAAACAGCACCAAAATCAATTCTGAATGCCGGATTAATTTATTACATGCAATATAAAGTTACGAACGATAAAATACCGCTTCCTGTAATTGGAATAATTGAAGGTGATAAAGACAGTGTCGCCGCTCTTGGTGCTGAGGTAAATTACCTGCATTTAGGATGTATGACTTCTGTTGGCCTTCGATGGCTGGGAGAAATTGATGCCGTAAACAGATTTCAGGGAAACACTTTTTTTGTAACGCTGGCACATGTTTTTAGCCTGAAAAAAGAAACACCGAAATAGCGATATGTTTTTAAGTTTTGAAAATAGGTTTTAAAGAAATCAGACATTACTATGAAAAACGCAAAACTTTTCCTGAAGAGCATCCTTATAAATGTCCTTTTTCTTTTGTCTTTTCAGGCAATGCTGGGACAAAAACCTCATATTAGCGTAAAAGATTCTCTTGACGGCGCATTCGATTTAAGCGATTATATTATTTATGCACATGGTTTTATTGTTGTTCCCACCATAATTACGGAGCCTGCTTTGGGCGGAATTGGAGGCGCAATTGTTCCCATTTTTCTAAAAAAACACGATCCGGTTATTGATGCAAACGGAAAGAAAAGATTTGTAGATCCTGATATTACAGGAGCGATGGGCATGTACACAGGAAATAAAAGCTGGGTTGCGGGCGCATTTCGTGCAGGAAGTTTTATCAAATCAAGAATAATGTATCGTGTGGGAGCGGGTTACGGAGATGTAAACATGTCTTTTTATGAAAATTTACCCAATGGAAATGATCGGGAAATCGACCTTAATTTTAAATCATTTGTGTTTTACACGCGCGTTATGAAACAGTTTCGGAACGGAAAATGGAGTGCGGGTCCACAATATTTTTTGTTAGATTCTAAAATTAATTTTCCGAATGTAAACGACCTTCCGGCGTTTGCAAAACTAAAAGACATCAATAGTACGGTGAGTCAATTAGGAGCGGCGATTCAGTTTGACGGACGCGATAATATTTTTACTCCGGATAAAGGAATCCGGCTCCAGTCAGATTTTTTCTGGTCGGATAATTCCATTGGGAGCGATTATGATGCCTGGCGGTTAAATTTATCGGCAATAGGCTATTATCCGATAGCTAAAAAATTAATTGGCGGATTGAGAATAGAAGGAGAACAAGCGTTAGGAAGCGCGCCTTTTTATCTGCGTCCAGGCATTAATTTAAGAGGAATTCCTGCTGCCCGATATCAGGGAAAAGCCAGTATTGTAACCGAAGCCGAATTTAGATGGGATTTGTACCGAAGATGGAGTTTAATGGGTTATGGCGGTCTGGCAAGTGCTTTTGACGACTGGGACAAAGCTTTTGCAAAACCCGTTGTTTACAGTTACGGAACCGGTTTCAGGTATTTGCTGGCGCGAAAATTCAAATTAAGAATGGGCGTCGATGTTGCAAAAGGCCCTGAAGACTGGGCATATTATATTGTTTTTGGAAGCAACTGGCTGCGATAAATCTGTAGTCATTTAAATAACAAACCCGACAGATTTTCAAAATCTGTCGGGTTTAGCTTTAAGGTCAGTTTTTATTTATTTCTTCCAATATGGTTTTATGATTCTGTTTTCTCTATGACATAGAATCAAGAAAACAAGCGTTCCCAAAGCACAAAAAACAATTGCCTGTATCGATCCTTCCGGACCAAATGCGCCACCGGTAATAAACTCCGGACCTTGTATTTTGGCCTCTAATAAGCTTTTTGTTTTTTCGTTTCCGGAAGTGATCGCACCAAAAATACCTGATTGGGTAAAATTCCATGCAAAATGTAACGCAATGGGCATCCATAAATTACGACTGTAAATAAAAGCCGCGCCCATTAAAAAACCTGCAGTTGTAATGCATATTCCGGAAATCAAAGTACCATTGGGATTTGCCAGATGCAAAACACCAAATAGTATAGAAGTAATGATTAAGGAAATATAGCTTCCTAATTTTTCTTCCATAATTCTCAATAATATTCCTCTTACCAAAACTTCTTCGATAATGGCGACTGTAAACATAAGGGCAAACGGAATCAGGATGAATGAAATGGGATTAATGTGTACAACGCTGTAACTTCCGTTAAGGTAAATCACTAAAATAGTCAGCGATTGCAAAAGAAAACCAATCGAAATACCAATAAAAAGATTTTTTGCAAGTCCTTTTGAGGCAAATTCTGTTACGGTTCTTTTGTCGTATTTTTTAAAGAAAAGGATATAGCTAAAAACGCATAATGCCGAAACAAAAAGTCCTTTTAAAAGATTTCGATAGTCTTTATCGAGAGAAGTTAACGATAATAATTTTACTGCAATTTGTTGGCTAATAATTACAACCGCCATAAAAGTAAGTAAGGCGAGAATAATTTTGGTTATTGGAGAATTAAAAGTTCTTTGTTTTAAAGTAAGTGTTTCCATTTGATTAATGATTTATGATAGAACAAAGGTATGTTTCATCAAAACCAAAAAATAGAATGAAATTTGCCTCTATTATAATTTTTGAAATTGTTTGGGCAAAAATCCCGTTTGGTTTTTAAACGTTCTGATAAAATGACTTTGATCTGCAAAACCGCATTGAAAACCAATTTCTGTCAAATTTGTTTTGTTAGATTCTATCAGTGAAAGCGAACGATTGATTTTGATTCTTCGCATGTATTCGCCCAAAGAACAGCCAAAATATTTCGGAAAATGTTTTGAAATGGTAATCGGATTTAAGTTTAAAACCTGCGCCAGATCCTGCAAATTTGGATTCTCGTTCCAGCAATCGTTCAGTAATTCGTTTAAACTTTTGACCCAAAACGGACTTTTTTCAAAGCGTTCCAAATGCGAACCGGAATTCGTTAATTGCGAAAAAAGCATCGTAATCGTATCGCCCGAAAATGCATCGGCAACCAGAGATTCCTTAAAGATTTTCAGAATCAAAAATTTGGTAAGTGCAGCATTCTGAACCGATTTTTCGATTATACTTTCAGAGATTTGAAGTTCTTTCAAAAGATTATCATCGATTTCGATATTGATGTTTTTAGATGGAAAAAGCGTATCCTGATTCAAGTGCAATTCGTCGCTGTGGTAAAACAACAACGAACCCGGACCAACGGTTTCGCTAAAGTTTTTTCGTTTTTCTGAAGTTCCGCCTTTTAAGAAAAGTGTAATGTGCGCGTTATTATGCGAATGCCAGCCTTCATAAACCTTATTTTGGTACTCCGTTTCAACCACCGCAATTCCCTGCGTATTGGTGAATATTTTTTTGGTATTACCTAAATAATTTTCTTTTTGAAGCTCGTACATTTTTAAAGGAGGTGGCGCTGTTAAAGCCGGCAAATTAATACTTATTTTTCAAACAAATAAATAAGTTTACTTATTGATTTTAAAGCACATAATACTTTTATGAATTTTGTAAGTTAATATATCGTAACAAAAACATTATGAAAAAATTAACGGTTATAGATCGCACAAATTATGTAATATTTAATTGATTTGTAACAAATATCAAATACAGGCTACTAATTAGTCAACTATTTAAATCATTGATTATGTATAAAATTACGTTGAAATCAGTTTTCGTTGCATCCGCTTTTTTAGTTGGCGTGAGCAGCTCTTTTGCGCAGGACGTTTTGGTTAACTCACTAAAACTAAACGCAAGTGATAAAAGTAAAGAGAACTTTAAATTCACAGAACAAATTAATTTGGGAACAACTTCGGTAAAAACGCAAGGATCATCTGGAACTTGCTGGAGTTATTCTACAAACTCATTTTTAGAGTCAGAAATGATTCGTTTAGGGAAACAGCCGGTAGAATTATCTCAGATTTACTCTGCAAGAAATGTTTATGTTGAAAAAGGAATTAATTATGTGCGTATGCACGGCGCAGTTACTTTGGGCGACGGTGGTGCTTTGCATGACGTAATTAATATGTACAAAAAATACGGAACCGTACCAAGAGAAGTTTACACAGGTTTGAACTACGGAACGGATAAAAATAAATTTGGCGAAATGGCCGCACTTATCGAAGGTGTTTTGGCTGCTGTGGTTAAAAATCCAAATGGTGAATTAACGCCAAACTGGCAAAAAGCATACGCTGCCGTTATCGATTCTTATTTAGGAAAAGTGCCGGATAACTTTACTTACAAAGGAAAAAACTATACGCCGCAAACTTTTGCTAAAGAAGTGGTTGGAATCAATCCTGACGAATATGTAGAAATATCCTCTTTTACAACGTCTCCATATTACCAAAAAACAACGATGATGGTACCGGACAACTGGTCATTTGATCAGGTTTACAACGTAAAAGTAAACGACATGACAGATGTTATCGACAATGCGTTGAAAAAAGGATATACTGTAGCCTGGGCAACTGACGTAAGTGAGAAAAGCTTTAGCTGGAAAAATGGTGTGGCTTATGTACCAACAAAAAAATTCGACGACATGACGGCTGAAGAAAAAGCAGACATGTTTAACGGACCAAAACCAGAACCGGAAATTACTCCGGAAATGCGTCAGGCTGCGTTTGATAACTACACAACAACAGACGACCACGGAATGCACATTATAGGTCTTGCAAAAGATCAAACCGGAAGAGAATATTACATCGTAAAAAATTCATGGGGAGAAACAAACGACTACAAAGGTTTCTTGTTTGTAACCAAAAATTTCGTGAAATATAAAACTACTGCTTTAATGGTAAATAAGGGTGGAATTCCTACTGAGATTGCTAAGAAATTAGGGGTTTAGGAAGTTTTTCTTTTAAGTTTTAAAAAAAAAAGAGCGTCTCAATTTTATTTGTGACGCTCTTTTTGGATAATATATTAGTAACCATATTTAAAAAACAAGTTTAGGTTACCAATTCTGTAAGTCATTGCTGCTGAGCTTACATTAAATAAATTTGCTAAATTTTTTACTGTTTCATCATTTGAAAGATCAAACTTATTTTTGCGTATTTCTTTGATAATTAAACTTTCAGGCATTAGTATTGCTGCTGCAAAAGCATTTGCTTCTTGCTCAATTGTAATTTCTCCAGTAGAAGAATTTTTATTTCGATATAGAGCAGAAAAGCCTTTGTCTATAAAAAGTTCTTTATTGCTTCTATGAAGTTCATAATGGCCGTATTCATGTGCAATAGTAAATCGTTGGCGTACTAAAGGATCATTACTATTTACACCGATAACTCCATTTCCTTTATTAATTAATAATACTCCAGAAACTCCTTCTCCTAAGTCATCAAATTGGATGTTTAAGCCTTTTTTTTCTATAATTTTTTCTAAGGGGATAGGTAGCTTCGTGATGTTAAATTCTTCCAAGATATTAATTGTAATCTTTTCAATTCTTTTATTTAACATGTTTAATTGTGTTTAATTTTTGCTTTTTCTATAAAATCTAATATTTTAATTGTGTTTTCTTTATTTGATTTTACTTGTGTAGAGATTTTTTTCTTCCATTCACTAAGAGAAACATCCGAGGCATTAAATTGTGGTAGTAATTCCGTTACTTCGATGTTTAAAATTTTGGCAATACTCCATAGTAAATGAATTGGAGGGCGTTGTCTTCCTTTTTCAATATTTACAATAGAGGCACGACTAAGATTTAAAAAACTTGCAAAAGCCTCTTGTTTGATTTCTGCTTTTAGTCTTTCAATTTTTATCATACTTCCTAATTTAATATAGAAAAGTTGTTGTTCGTCTTCTGTCATTATTATGATGTTATAAGCAAATATAATTAAAAAAATGTAAAGTTTAATAAACTGTTTGTTAAACTTTACATTTTTTTATGTTTGTGATATTGTACAATTAAGTTTTATTTAGTACCTTTGTAAGGTAGTTTATTAAATTAGGCTATTATTGTAATAAAAAAAGCCAGGGATTAGCCTGACTTGTTGAATAATTTTGAAGAAAACAGGAGTCTGCTTAGCTTCTAGTGTTTTGTACTTGAGACCACAAAAATAACTTCTTCAAAATTATTACACAAGTTTTTAGCGTTAATTTTACTGAAACAACAGCATTAAATAGCTTTGTTTTTCCTGTTATGTGTAATTTAAAAATTTAAAATAAGCAATTTACTATTTTTTAAACGAATTGAAATTCAATTAATTATCGCTGAAATGATAAGCGATACAGTATTATTATTTTAAAAAATTAAAACCCATAGTAAAATGGAAAATATAAATGGAGCTAAAGACGCTCAAAAATTAAAGCAACCTCTTGAATTTATAGTAGAAGGGGAAAAATTTGAAACATTCGACCAATATAAAACTGGTGCTGAATTGAAGCAATTAAAAGGTATTCCTTTAGAAGTGGAATTGTATCTTTTAGTAACAAAACCATATAAAGATGAGTTAATAGAGAATGAAACCCCAGTTAATTTGGCTAGAACTGAAATTGAAAGATTTTTTGTTAAAGAGAATTACAGATTCTTATTTAATGAAAAGGAATTGGTTTCATACAGAAAAATTGTATCTGGAAAAGAGATTTTCGATTTGGCAGGTGTTAACAATACTAATTGTTTTGTTTTATACCAAAAGTTGAAAGGTCATGATTTTGAAAAAATTTCATTAGATGAAAAGGTAGATCTCTCTATTCCTGGAATTGAGAAATTTATCACTAAAGATTCAGATATATCTATTTATACGTTAGATGGTGAGCATGAAATGACTAATGAAAAGTTCCTTACTCCAAGACAAATTCTTGAGTTTGGTGCAGTTAATCCCGAAAATCTCTATTTAATTCAATTATTTACAGATGGTAGTGAGGAGAGTTATGCTTATTCCTACGACAAAAAGATTGAAATGACTTGCGTGGGTTTGGTTTTTTTAACGAGAATATGGAATGAAATTGGTGATGTAGAGGAGTACGGTAAAAAATGTCAATTAATTCCTCCTTCAAAAAGTTACAGAATTAAAATTGATAAGGATTATCACGTTGTAAAGAAAAGTACCCTTACACAAGCTGAAATTATTGTTCTTGCTGGTAAACCAAACGTGGAAAGTTATGATGTTTATAAATTTATGAATGGTAATCCTAAACCAATTAAAATTCTGTCTAATCAAAGTGTTGATTTGACAGAGAAATGTCTTGTTAGATTTGTGCTTCAACCAAAAGAGCAAACTGATGGAAGAGGAGTTCGTCAAAATTTTAGTTTGCCTGATGAAGATGTTGAATTTTTAGAAAAAATGGGTCTCCGATGGGAGACCCTTTTAACTCCTGGTCTTTGGGTAATTATTTATGATTACCCGATTCCTGATGGTTATAATGTAAAGCAAGCTGATTTAGCACTAACGATTACATCAAGTTACCCGGCAACTGAAATTGATATGGCATACTTTTATCCTCCGTTGGTTAAAAATAACGGTAAATCAATAAATGCGCTGGCGCAGCAGCCTTTAGATGGAAAAATTTTTCAAAGATGGTCACGCCATAGAAACGCTGGCGAATGGATTGTTGGTGTAGATAATTTGTCTACACATTTATGTCTTGTAGATAATTGGTTGACTAATGATTTAAAACGATAGTGATGAATAAAGTTAGAATATCGGGAAAGCATTTTGAGGAATTAAAGAAGCATTTATTTCCCGGAGATAATAAAGAGGCAGTGGCTTTAGCATTATGTGGTAGAAGTTTGCATAATGAAGATCAAACACTTTTGGTGAAGCAAATTTATCCTATTCCTTATGATGAATGCTTTGAAAGAACAGAAGATCTTGTGCATTGGCCAACAGATTTTATTAATCCTCTTTTGGAAGAAGCCTCTAAAAAAGGTTTTGCAATATTGAAAATTCATTGTCATCCTAGCGGATATGATAAATTTTCAAAAATTGATAATGAATCAGATCAAGAATTATTTACAAGTATCCATGCATGGATAGATGATAATCTGCCTCATGGTAGTTGTGTAATGTTGCCTGATGGTTGTTTTTTTGGGAGATTCTTTTTTGATGATATGTCACAACAGCCAATACACCATTTTTCAGTAGCAGGAAATGAAATTTTGAATTGGTATTATACTGAAAGTGATAATTTAATTGAATCAACATTTCAAATAAGAAATCAACAAGCATTTGGACAGAAGACTGTTAGTATTTTAAATAGATTAAAGATAGGAATAGTAGGCTGCTCCGGTACCGGAAGCCCTGTTATAGAGCAGCTGAAAAGACTTGGTGTCGGAGAATTTGTTTTGGTGGATCCGGATTTTATTGACTCGGTAAATTTGAATAGAATTGTAGGTTCTACAGATGCTGATTCTAAATCAAAATCTATGAAAGTAGACGTTATGAAAGAAGGGATAGACTTGTTGGGAATTGGAACAAAAACAATTTGCTTTTCGAAACACATTACAAATGTTGATGTTGTTAAAGAATTGGCAGATTGTGATGTTTTGTTTGGATGTGTTGATGGTGCGGAAGGAAGACATATGTTGAATTTAATATCCTCGTATTATCTGATTCCTTTTATTGATATTGGGGTCAAATTTGATGCTGATGGAATGGGCGGAATTAATGGTATTTTTGGATCCGTCCATTATGTACAGCCTTTTGGTTCAAGTCTGCTAAGTAGGAAGCAATATACTATTGAAAAACTCAAGGCAGAGGAAGTTAAACGTATAGATGCTGAAGAGTATAGGAGAAATAAATATTTAGCGAATGTAAATGAATCTAATCCAGCTGTCATAAGTATTAATATGCAAGTTGCTGCTTTAGGAGTAAATGAATTGTTGGCTCGAATACATCCATATAGAAATTTTGACAATGGAGATTTCGAAGTAATTCGAGTAAATTTTGCTGAAAGTACTACTCTTCCGGAGGAAATTTCAGATCCTTGTTTGTTTTTTGTAAAAAATGCAGGAAGAGGAGATGTAAGTCCATTGTTAAACTATGCTGAATTTTCAAATAATGTTGCAGAAGTTATGTAATTGGATTGTTAGACTTTTTTTTAAAAAAGAAGTTAACAAGGATAAAGGATATGGGTTTCAATTTGTAGAAGACGTTCCTAATAATCCTAAAAATAAGATTTTATATTTTATTGGAGAAGATGGATATTATTGGCAATTTGTAATGTTGTGTCCTTGTGGTTGTAATTTGTTATTGCATATGAATTTAATGGATGACTATAATCCTTATTGGAGTTATAAAATTTACAATGATAAAATATCCATTTCACCATCAATACACCGGTTGGTAGGTTGTAAAAGTCACTTTTTTATCAGGAGTGGTAATATAATCTGGGCTTAGTTGACTAAACTATCTTTATGATTGACATATAAAAGAGGTCTCGCGAGACCTCTTTTTCTTCATTTTTCTCTTTTTCAACCTGCACCAATCGCTCATAAAGTTCCACAACTTTATCAAGCGGATTGAAAGTACAACTGTACGCACCTCCATTGACAACATTGCTATCATGATAAGTATTTCCAATAATATTTAAAACCGCTTCTTCAGAGAAATTCTTAATTCCTTCAACAGAAACGCCTAATATTTCAGCAATTGCCTGAAGTTTTTCTTCATCGATTGTTTCACTATTTTCAATAGCCGAAACTGTTTGTTGGCTTATTCCTAAAGCTTGTGCCAATGCTTCCTGTTTCATATCTCGAAGTTCACGAATACGGCTAATTTTTCGCCCTATATGATTTGGTTTTGTTAGTGTGCTCATAGTTCAAAGATATTTAAAATTCTTGAGATATTATGTTTGTAGTACAATACAGGTTTAGCTTTGTACGATACATTTTTACTATTTCCGGTAATTGCAATGCGTGAAACAAAAATACAATTTTTCGTACAGATAACAATTGAAATCTATTGTTTGTGGTTTTTATTTTCCAATTAATACTCCGTATTCTTTTGGTATAGTTACTCCTTTAAAATGGTTTGTCAATCCGTAGAATATTACAATTGTCAAAATAAATCCAAAAACCAGGATTGCAAGTGATTGTCTTTTTGGCGATAAACCCAAAATATTTGTTTCCATTTTTTTATTATGGATTGAAGCAATATGCCCAAAAAATGACACAATCGCGAGTCCGTAATAAGGTATAAAAAACAAGTTAAACGGAAACGAGTTTAATCCGGCTACTCCAAAATAAAAGTTGGTATCGAGTTTTAAAAAAAGTCTTCCGCTTAAAACAGCGCTCAAATGAATGATAAAGAAAATGGATAAATATAGCCCTGTCCATATTTGTAGTTTGTCAAATTTAGAAATGGCTAATTTTCTATTTGTTTTAAAAAGTTTCAGCCCTGAAATAATTTGGACCACAACTGCTAGTAATAAAATGGTCTCGACAAAAATATTACGATAAAAAAACCGTAAAGTATGCATCGTCTCAATGTGATTCTGAGCTCCAAAAACACTAATAAAATGATTGAATAAATGTAATCCAACAAAAACGGTAATGGTGAGTCCGGATATATAATGAAGGTTCTTTATTGTCATTTCTTTTTGACTGTTTATTTTTGAACGATTGGTTAAATATAATAAACTTTGCGGCTGATAGCGAAGATTACTTCGTCTGTTCGCTATCGCTGCATCTCGTTCCCTGGAATTACAAATCGTTTAATAACTTCATTATTCAATGCAAGCTTTATCCGTTTTTCAATATTCGAATATCGAAGACTTTATTGTCTGTTTTATAGTCAATAATTTCTATTAAGGAAATTTCCAGAGCAGATTCTAGTTTGCTTATTGTTTCCAGAGTTAAATTTTGTTGTCCTTTGACAATTTTGTTTACTTGTTGCGATGATACTTTCATTTTCTCAGCTAGATCTTTTTGTGACCAGCCTTTTAACCTAAGAGCCTCTAAAACATTTACGGCTACCATTGCTGATTTATCCAGCCAACTTTTATTGGCTTTATAATAGGAAAATTTATCCAGCCAACCAGATTGTTCGTTAGAAACCAGTTTTTCGAAATTTTCTAAATTTTTGGATTTCATTTTTTTAAAGAATTAATTCATAAAAACTATCTGCGTCATATACTCCTTGTTCTAATAAATAATTTCTACACTTTTCAATTGTGGTGATTTCAATTTTTGTCAATTCACTCTGTTTCATTTTGTGTACAAGTTTTATTGCGCCACCTGTAATAACATAATGATTGGATTCAATCTTTATTGCGTATAATCTTAACCAGCGTTGTTTTGATTTTTGTCTAGATAAAAATGTTTCCCGATACTCATTATCATCTAAATTTTGGAATAATTCGTCAAGTTGTTTATTGGTGTTTTGCGTAAGCCTAAATAATTTCTCCTGTATTTGTTCAGCCTCTCTTAAAGTTAAACTCACTGCTTCTTTAATTGATTTGACATTGAAATAGGCTAAATTCTCTTTATGTTGAGTGAAAAACTCATTTAAGTATTTTGTATCCATCCACAAATCAAAATTTCTCTCCAATTCATCTTTTGAGTTAAACTTGAATACGGTTAGTCCAGGTACAAATGTATTAATAATTTTCATTAAATCAACTTATAGGTTTATTTTTTTTTGTAAAAAGCATTTGACTTTTAAAGGTTTATAAATTAATACGGGGTAAAATAAAAGCAAAAAAAAAATACCACTTACAATTTTAAATAATATTTAAGCTCTCTTGTTAGGCTCGAACCAACCCCGATAGCTATCGGGGCTCTGATTAACAGTTTATTTATATTTGTCTTTGAGTTTAAGGATGATATCTGGATACTTAATTAGGTTTTCAATATAAGTTTTGCTTTTCATTTTCTTAATGTGCTTTTCAATGTTTAAGGCCTGAACTTTATTTTCACATTGTATTTGTAAAAATAATTCCCAATCTTCAGCATTTGCTGTGAATTTATTAGATTCAGCATTTTTGTGGAATTCCATTCTAGTATTGAAATCAGATGTAAATCCAATGTAAAAACGGTTTAGCTTGATAGAATGTAAAATGTAAACACAATTCATAATAATTAAATAGAATAAAAAAAATACGATTAATGTTTGTAAGTAATATTTAATAAGCTCCCCTGTTAGGCTCTAACCAACCCCGATAGCTATCGGGGCTCTGATTAACAGTTAATTTTTTGAACAAAAAAATATCACTTAAAAATTTTAAATAATATTTAATAAGCTCCCCCTATTAGGCTCTAACCAACCCCGATAGGTATCGGGGCTCTGATTAACAGCTAATTTTGAGCAAAAAAAAATACCACTTACAATTTGTAAGTGGTATTTAATAAGCTCCCCCTCTTGGGCTCGAACCAAGGACCCTCTGATTAACAGTCAGATGCTCTAACCAACTGAGCTAAGGAGGAATCACCTTAAAGGTAAATATGTTTGCTAAAAAAAGTTGCTCCCCCTCTTGGGCTCGAACCAAGGACCCTCTGATTAACAGTCAGATGCTCTAACCAACTGAGCTAAGGAGGAAGTTGTTGCTCTTTTTAGCGAGTGCAAATATAATTGAATTTTTAGTTTCTCAAAAACATTTTCACACTTTTTATCAAATATTTTTACTTGCCTACGATTGCCTTGTAAATATCGTTTCCGTTAGCAAACAAAAGCAGTGTGATAAGTAATACGAAACCAACCATTTGGGCGTTTTCAAGGAATTTATCGCTTGGTTTACGGCCACTAATTATTTCGTATAATAAAAACATCACATGTCCGCCATCAAGTGCCGGAATTGGCAATAAATTCATAACTCCAAGCATAATCGACAACAAAGCCGTGATTGACCAGAAGGTTTCCCAGCTCCATGAAGTCGGGAAAATGTTAAAAATCGCCGCAAAACCACCTACTTGTTTGTACGCTTTGGTTTCAGGATTAAAAATCATTTTAAGCTGTTTTCCGTAACCTACTAATTGGTCTTTGCCTTTTTCAAGTCCAACAGGAATTGATTCAAAGAAACTGTAGTTTTTAGTGCTTATTTTATAGTATCCAAGTCGCTCTAATGATTTCATGTCTAAACCACCGGCAATTACGCCCAAAGTTCCTTCTGCAGATACTTTTACTGTAATAGGAGTTTCTTTTAAATCACGCAATACAACTGCAGGAATCGTTTTGCTTTTGTTGTTTGATAAGATCGTTTTTGCTTCATCAAAATATTTTACTTTTTCTCCGTTAAGAGAAAGAATCAAATCTTTTGGTTTTAAGTTTTGATTAGGAGATTCGTCAGATACTTTTGCAACTGCAAAAGGTACACGAATACCCACTAATAATCCTTTTTCATTTTTAGACAACTGATCAACAAAATCATTTGGAATATTGATGGTTTGCTGTTGTCCGTTTCTTTCCACCAAAACTTGTTTAGCCATGATAATATTCATGTTTAAACTATTGTCGTAGTTTTCTACTTTTTTCCCGTCTATAGAAACAAGTTTATCCCCTGTTTTAAAACCGGCTTTAAGCATCGTTGGGTTTTCAATAAAAACACCATCTTTCAAATCAGAATTCGCCACATATGTATCGCCATAAGCAAACGCCATTCCGATATAGATAATAAATGCCAGGATAAAGTTTACCGTAACACCGCCCAACATGATGATCAAACGCTGCCATGCCGGTTTCGAACGAAATTCCCAAGGCTGAGGCGGTAAAGCCATTTGTTCCTTGTCCATACTTTCGTCGATCATTCCGGAAATTTTTACATAACCTCCAAGCGGCAGCCAGCCAATTCCGTATTCAGTTTCGCCAATTTTCTTTTTTAGAAGCGAATATTTAACATCAAAAAATAAGTAAAATTTTTCAACTCTCGTTTTAAATAATTTTGCAGGGATAAAATGCCCTAATTCGTGAAGAATAATAAGTAAAGATAAACTCAATAGAAATTGAGAGAGTTTGATAACTATATCCATTTTGTATTTTTAGTTCGTAATTTAACGCACAAAAGTAACGTTTCTATTTTAATTTGATAGTGCAAGATAATACATAAGGTTTTAAATGTTTGTTAATTAATAAACATTTAGATTTCTACTTTTCTCAAGAAGCTTTAACTTTACTTTTTTATACGCTATCCTATCATTGGTAGACCAAAATCATTAAACGTTACAAATATGGCTGCATTATTGTTTTCTCCCCTTACGATAAAAAAAATCAACTTAAAAAACAGAATCGTTATTTCGCCCATGTGTCAATATTCTGCAATCGACGGATTTGCAAATGACTGGCATTTGGTTCACTTAGGAAGCCGTGCTGTCGGCGGAGTCGGTTTAATTATTCAGGAGGCCACAGCCGTTTCTCCCGAAGCCAGAATTTCTCCTTCAGACTTAGGAATCTGGAAAGACGAACACATTCAAAAACTAAAAACAATCAACGAATTTATCGTTTCACAAAATTCTATTCCCGGAATTCAGTTGGCGCATGCCGGACGAAAAGCAAGTGTTTCGGCTCCGTGGCTTGGAAATAAAAAGTTAGAATTCGCTCAGGGCGGATGGCAGACTGTGGCGCCAAGTGCAATCCCTTATCATGAAGACGAACCATTTCTTCCCGAAGCATTAGACAAAAACGGAATTCAAAAAGTAGTTTCTGATTTTAAAGCAGCCACAAAAAGAGCGGTCGAAGCCGGATATCAGGTTTTGGAAATTCACGGCGCACACGGTTATTTACTGCACCAGTTTTTGTCGCCTTTAACCAATACAAGAACGGATGAATACGGCGGAATTTTTGAAAACAGAATCCGTTTTACTTTAGAAATTCTGGAAGCGGTACAATCAGAATGGCCATCCGATTTGCCATTGTTTGTTCGAATTTCAGCAACAGACTGGGCAGAAGGCGGATGGAGTCCTGAAGAATCAGTAAGGCTTTCGGCAATTTTAAAAGAAAAAGGGGTTGATTTAATTGACGTTTCATCAGGCGGATTGGTTTCGAATCAGCAAATTCCGCTACAGCCGAATTATCAGGTTCCGTTTGCAGAAAAAATCAAAAACGAAGCCCATATTTTAACCGGAGCCGTTGGTTTAATTACCGAAGCTGCTCAAGCCGAAGAAATTTTACAAAACAATCAGGCCGATTTGGTTTTATTCGCCAGAGAATCGTTGAGAAATCCGAATTTGCCTTTAGATTTCGCCAAAGATTTAAACGAAGATATTCTGTGGCCAAAGCAATACGCACGCGCTAAAGTTTAATAATTTATTTAGCCACAGATTTCACAGATTAAAATGATTTTTTTAAAAAAAGGTTGCCACTAATTTCATTAATTTCCGCTAATTTTTATTCAGTTTGAGTTTTAAAATAATTTGTGAAAATTTGTGTAATTCGTGGCAGAAAAAAAAACATATAAAATGCAAAAAATAAAAACAGCACTATTGTCATACGGAATGTCGGGGAAAGTTTTTCACGCTCCGTTTCTGGATATTCATGAAGGATTTGAACTTTTAGGATCCTGGGAAAGAAGTAAAAAGCTCATTCAGGAAGATTATCCGGCTGTAAAAAGTTATCCCACAATCGATGATTTATTAGCAGACGATGTCGATTTGGTAATCGTAAACACGCCTGTTGGAACGCATTATGAATATGCCAAAAAAGTGCTTTTGGCCGGAAAACATGCCGTTGTAGAAAAAGCTTTTACAACAACTGTAGCCGAAGCTCAGGAATTGGCTCAAATTGCCAAAGAAAAAGGATTAAAATTAGCCGTTTTTCAAAACAGAAGATGGGATAGTGATTTTAAAACCATTCAAAAAATTATTAAAGAAGGAACTCTGGGAGATTTGGTCGAAGCCGAATTCCATTTTGACCGATACAACCCGTTATTAAGTCCAAAAGCGCACAAAGAAACCGTAAACGATGGCGCAGGAATCCTGAAAGATTTAGGTCCGCATTTAATCGATCAGGCCGTTTGTTTGTTTGGTTCACCAAAGTCGGTTTTTGGAGATATTCGCTACACCAGAGAAAATTCACTGGTTGATGACTGGATCGATTTATTGTTGATTTATGAAGATTTTAGAGTGCGTTTAAAAGCCAGTTTCTTTGTCAGAGAAGCGAATCCTGCGTACACGATTCACGGAAAAAAAGGATCTTTCTTAAAGCCCCGCGGCGATGTTCAGGAAGACGAATTAAAACTCGGTAAAAAACCAAACTTAGAAACCTGGGGAACCGAATCAGAAACCTTGCAAGGACTTTTACACACAGAAGTTGACGGTAAAACAATTCGCGAAAAGGAACCAACGCTTCAGGGCAATTATTTCTCCTTTTTTGATGGCGTTTACGAATCAATTGCAAACAACAAAACCGAACCTGTAACCGCACAAGACGGCGTAAAAGTAATGCAGATTATCGAAGCTGCAATTGCAAGTAATCAACATAAAAAAGTAATTGATTTGTAGTTTTTTGTCACAGATTAAAAAGTTTTTTTGCCACGAATTTCACGAATTATCGCTAATTTTAATTCAGTTTGAACTCAATTTAATTTGTGAAAATTTGTGAAATTTGTGGTTTAAAAAAAGTAGCAGTGCGTCTTTTCGCGCATGATAAAACTTCAATTTATAAACAATAACGTTATAAATTAACGAACTTCTGGAATAAATAGTCTATAAAAAAGGTTTTTAGTATTTTTATAGTACAAACGCAAAAAACGATAAGCTTTGATAGATTTTAATCCGTTATCACTTTTCCAGACCAAAGGAAAAATCAAGAAAGTATACAGAGAAGCAAAAGCCTCTTATTTAAACCGAATCCGATTTGCGGTCGGGATGTTTTATTTTGGTATGGGATTGAGTTTTGCAACTTGGGCAAGCCGAATTCCGGATATCAAAACAGCCTTGAATTTAACCGAAGGAGACTTAGGTTCGATACTTTTTGCACTTCCGGTGGGGCAATTGATTATTATGCCTTTTTCAGGAAAAATGGTCACTAAATTTGGAAGCCACCGCATTTTGATTTTCTCCTTAATCATGTACGTTTTATGTCTGGTTAATTTAGGATTGGCAACAACGGCTTTGCAATTATCCTTAGGTTTATTTCTATTTGGGATCTTCGGAAATCTGGCCAACATCGCAGTAAACACACAAGGCGTTTATACCGAAGTTCTTTTCAAGAAAACTATAATGTCGGCATTTCACGGAATGTGGAGTTTTGCAGGATTTACCGGTGCTTTGGTTGGTTTAGGAATGTTAGCTTTGGATCTTACACCTTTACATCATTTTATGATTGTTGGCGTTATCGTACTTCTTATGGTGGCGTTTAATTTTAATTTTTTGGTCAAAGCCAAAGAGAAAAAAGTCAAACCAAAACCAGAAGGAAAAAAAATATTTACAAAACCGGACAGCGCTTTGCTTTGGCTGGGTGTAATAGGTTTTTGCAGCATGGCAAGCGAAGGTGTCATGTTTGACTGGAGTGGTGTTTATTTTAAAGATATTGTAAAAGCGCCCGGACCTTTGGTGGTTTTAGGTTACACCTCATTTATGATCATGATGGCCGGCGGAAGATTTTTAGGAGACGGATTAATCAATAAATTTGGCCGCGAGCGCGTGATGCAAATTAGCGGTGTCATGATTTCTGCCGGACTTTTTACGGCTGTTTTCCTTCCTTATATTATTCCGTGTACCATTGCTTTTATGGCGGTTGGTTTGGGAGTTGCAACGATTGTACCTACCGTTTATAGTATTGCGGGAAAAAACCCAACGGTTCCGCCTGGAGAAGCTTTAACGATTGTTTCGAGTGTAAGTTTTCTTGGCTTTTTAATGGGACCGCCCGTTATTGGTCACGTCGCTCAAAATTTCGGACTTCAGTTTTCTTTTGCTTTTATTGGAATTTTTGGAGTTCTGATTGCCTTTATGGTTTCTAAAATTAGAACTACGGTTTAAATTTTTAATCACGCAAAGCCGCAAAATTTTTCTACCATATAAGTTATAGAAGAAAATTTAAGTTTTATTTTTATGGTTTACCCGATTGTCATCCTGAGCGAAGTCGAAGGCTTATGAAGTCTAAACTTGTAGTTAAAGATGATCGCGCAAAGCCGCAAAGCCGCGAATTTTTTCCACCATATAAGTAAAATAAGAAAATTTAAGTTTAGTTTTTTGATGGTTTACCCGATTGTCATCCTGAGCGAAGTCGAAGGCTTATGAAACCTACACGTGAAGTTAAAGATGATCTCGCAAAGTCGAAAAACCTCAAAGTTGTTTACAGCCACAGATTAAATGATTAAAAAGATTATAAAAAAATCTGCTGAAATCTGCTAAAATCTGTGTAAATCTGCGTGAAACCAAATTTTTTTCAAGCGCTAATTCATTAGCTTTTAGCTAAATAATCATATTTAATATTTATTGCAAAAACATAATAAGCAAGAAATAACTTATTTAATATATTTTGTTTTATATTTGAATTTTCAGACTCTCTTTTTCCAGAGGCCAATTTAATCTTTGAATAAGAATTGAAAATGCATTCTCACCTAATTCATTTTCATTCAAAAATCATTGTTTAAAATAAATTGGTTTTACATGCGGAAAAACTACTTACTCTTTTTTATTTTATTGCCTTTTACTTTTGTTTTTGCTCAACAGGAAACGGTTATTTCAGGAACTGTCATTGATGCAAAAACACAAAATCCTTTATCGAATGTTGTTGTAAGTATTCAAAATTCTTCGATTACAGAACTCACAAAACCAAACGGACAATTCGAATTACATCTCGCGCTTCAGGGACAACAATTGTTGTTATTGCGCAGTCAGGGTTATAAAGATTTACTTTTAAAAGTAAGTTCAAATCTTGGCATCGTCAGTCTTGGAACATTACAAATGGAAGAAAGTTTTCCCGACGAAATTCCGGGAACTTTAATCACCTTATTAGAAAGTGATTTATCCGATGACAATAGTTCCTCAGAAATGACTTCGGGACTTTTGCAATCTTCAAAAGATGCTTTTATGCAGGCTGCAGCTTTTAATTGGGGTCAGGCCCGATTTAGGGTTCGTGGTCTCGATAGCGAAAACGGCACGATGATGCTCAACGGCATGACCATGAATAAATTGTACGACGGCAGACCACAATGGAGCAATTGGGGAGGTTTGAATGATGTACTTCGAAATCAGGAATTCTCAATAGGTGCTGTGGCTTCTGATTATACTTTTGGCGGAATTTTAGGCACGCAGCAAATTTCTACCCAGGCTTCATTATATAGAAAAGGCGGCAGACTGTCGTTTTCCGGAAGCAATACCACTTATAATTGGCGCGCTATCGGGACTTATGCTTCCGGAATGAATTCTAAAGGCTGGGCTTTTGCTATATCGGCGGGAAAAAGAATAGGAAATGAATGTTATTTTGAAGGAACAAGTTTTGATGCAGAATCATTTTTTATAAGTGTCGAAAAAAAGTTAAGCCAGAAACACGCCTTGAATTTCACGGGATTTTATACGCCAAGTTCACGCGGAAAAAACTCAGCAAATACAGCTGAAGTTACGCAATTGACAAACGAAAAATACAATTCGTATTGGGGTTTTCAGGATGGTGAAAAAAGAAATGCAAGAGTAAAAAATGTCGAAGAACCGGTACTAATGCTGAATCATTATTATAAAGTAAATGAAAAAGCAAATCTGAATTCAGGTGTAATGTATCAGTTTGGGAAAGTCGGAAACAGCACGATTGATTATCAAAATGCCAACAGTCCCGATCCTGTTTATTACCGAAAATTACCCAGTTATTTTACCTCACTTTATGCAAAAGACAAAGGTGAATCTTCGGGTGAATTTACACCGGATTATGAAAGTGGAGAAAGGAGTAAAGTGGCTTTTCTCCAGAATTCTCAAATAAATTGGGATGACATGTATCGGGCCAATCAAAAACCAGTAACAAACTCTCAAGGTGAAATTACAGGTTATGAATCCGGTCAAAGCCATTATGTTTTGTATGAAGACCGAAATGATGATAAAACATTTTCAGCGAATACGAACTTAAATATTCAGCTTACAGAAAACAGCGCTTTTGATGGAGGTATCACATTTAGGAATTTAAAATCACATCAGTTTCAATATCTTTTAGATTTATTAGGAGGCCAATATTTTGAAGATATTGACGCTTTTTATACTGGGAATGAAGCACAATCTGATTTACAAAATCCAAATCGTCAGGTTAATGAAGGAGATATTTACGGATACAATTATAATTTTATAGCCAATACAATTGAAGCTTTTACACAGTTTAAATTCAATTATAAAAAAGTTGATTTTTACCTCGCGCAATCTTATTCCGTTTCCAATTACCAACGTGATGGATTGTATCAAAACGGAATTTATCCGACAACTTCACTCGGCAAAAGCCAAAAAATGAATTTCGAAAACTTTGGTTTTAAAGGAGGATTCACTTATAAAATTTCAGGAAAGCAATGGTTGTTCTTAAATGGAATGCATCTCAGCAGAGCGCCTTCAATTAGGAATACTTTTTCGAATTCACGTTTAAATAATTCAGTTGTAGACGGGCTCGAAAGTGAAAACATAAGTAGTGCCGAAGTTAATTATGTTTTTCGTTCGCCCAAACTCAAAACAAGGATTACGGCATATTATACTTTAATAGAAAACACAACTAAAACTTCCTTTTTTTATGCCGAAGGAATTTTTGACAGAGGCGCAAGTTATAATAATACAGATGCTTTTGTGAGTCAGACACTAACACATTTAGACAAGAAAAATGTTGGCCTGGAATTGAGTTTTGAATATCAAATTTCCTCCACAATAAAAACCACTTTATCGGCTGCTTATGGCGATTATACCTATTCCAGTAATCCAAATGTTTCGATAACAAATGATGCTAATGCAGCAAAAGGGGAAGCACAAATATTTGATTTTGGGAAGTCATATCTAAAAGATTACAAACAGTCCGGAATGCCACAGCAGGCTTATTCAGTAGGATTAGAGTATCGTGATCCAAAATTTTGGTGGCTGGCTGCGAATATTAATTATATGAGAGAAAGCTATATAGATGTTTCGCCTATTGCCAGAACTGCCAGATTTTATAAAAACCCGATAAGCGGACTTGTTTTTCCTGAAGCCACAGAAGAACGAGCGTCAAAATTATTAAAACAAGAAAAATTTGATCCTATTTCATTGCTAAATCTCACCGGAGGAAAATCCTGGCGTGTTTACGGTAAAAATGTAAATCTTTTTGCCAGCGTAAATAATCTTTTGGATTGTACTTATAAAACGGGAGGTTTTGAACAAGCGAGAAATGCTAATTTCAGAGCATTAAATCAGGATGTTAGTAGCGGAACTCCATCCTTTGGACCCAAATATTATTACGGATATGGCAGAACTTATTTCGTCAATCTTGCCATCAATTTATAAACTTTCAAAAAAGACTCTTCATGAAAAATAGATTTCTAATTGCATTCTTTGCATCATTATTACTTCTTCTAAATTCTTGTAGTACAGAAGCAGAAATTCCTAAATTAGGATGTACACAACCAGATTTAACCGTTAATCAAACACTTGAAAAGGTTACTAGCATTTCAGGTCTGACTCCTAAATTGTACAGTTTTGATGACGTGATTGAAGCGTATGTAGTTTCGAGTGACGAAGGAGGTAATTTTTTTAAAACGATTTCTTTTCAGACTTTAAAAACAGATAAAATACCTGCAATGGGATTTAGCGCGCCTGTTGATGTCACGAATACCTATATTGATTTTCGTGTTGGAAATAAAGTCTACATAAAACTTAAAAATCAATTTACCGATATCTATTATGGTGCCTTGCGTGTTGGAAGTTTGTATGTAAGTAATGCGGGCGACCCAACAATTGGAAGAATTTCGCAAAACGATTATAAAAATGTATTAAATGCTTCCTGCACTGTTATTAACGAAGAGGAATTAGTGGAACAAATTTCAATAGAAGAAGCATTAAACGAAAGTAAATTAAATACTTTGATAGAATTAAAGGACGTTCAGTTCGCAGAAGCCGCAATTGGCCGACATTATTTTGAGGAATCTAATAACGTAGGTGGTGCGACAAATTGGAATTTAAGCGATAAGACCGGAAATCAGATTATTTTCAGAACCAGTAGTTATGCTGGTTTTGCGAACGGTTCTGTACCTGAAGGAAGCGGAAAAGTTCGGGGAATTATAACAAAATTTGGAACTGACTATCAATTAATGATAAGAGATGAAAATGATGTTGTAATGTCTGGAAGTAGAAGTGTTCCATTCTTTTCAGAAGATTTTCAATCGGTAAAAAACAATGTCAATTTTGCGCTTCCGGGTTGGAGTAATATTGTAGAAAAAGCATCGAAGTTGTGGAAAAGTATGTTGTATGCCGGAAATGGGTATGCCGAATTTAATACAACAAGTACAACTGCCGCCGAAAATATTGCATGGTTGGTTTCTCCTAAAATTAATATGACCGGATATAAAAATGCAGTTTTGTCTTTTAGAAGTGCACAACATGATCTGAAAGTGGATTCGCCTCTAAATTCTCTTGAAGTTTATATATCCACAAATTTTGACGGAGCGAGCGTAACGAAAGCAAAATGGACTAAATTATCGGCAAAATTTCCTTCGTTGTCAACTCCAACGCGACAGTTTATAAGTTCCGGCGGAATCGATTTATCAGCATACTCAGGAAATATTCATATCGCATTCAAATACATTGGTTCAGGTAAAGACAAAACATTAAACGGTGCTTTTATGGTAGACGACGTTAAGATATTTGGCGAAAAATAAGGTTAAATTTTTTACATATAAAATTAATATGCTGATTTATAAGTGATTTGGTAAAATTTTATAGTTTTTAAACTACAATTTGTTAAAATATGATAGAATTTTGTATTTTGGTCATCCCAAATTGATATAAAACTATGAGAACCTATTTTATTGCCATCATGATGATGGTCTTTTCATGCTTAGTGCACAGCCAAGATCAGGCACCTGTCAAATTAAAACAGATTAACATTGTAAAAACAAACTACCAGAATTTTAAAGATGGTGAGATTGTAAACAAAACGGTTGTTTTTAAAGATGGTAAAATTCAAACTATTACGACGTCAGATGTTGTGCAGCACTTCTTTTATAACCCAAAAGGATTATTGGATATGACTGTGAAGGACAAAGTAGGAAGCGACTGGAAAGAAGTTGTAAATTACACTTATAATGCAGATGACAACATTACCAAATTAGTAAAAAAATACCAGGAAGGTAGTGACTACATTACTAAAACGGTAACATTTACTTATGAAGGCGCAAGAATAAAAGTGATTACTAAAAAGAGTACAAATCACCAGAATGTGGTTGATGATATTGAATATATTGTTGAAAACGGTATTATTGTAAGACGTACATCACGCGATAGAAATAAAGCTATTATTGGTAAAATTGAATATTCTTATACTAATGATAACGTTGTGCGACACAGAGGTTTGGTTGGTGATAAAATATCTAAAACCTTTACTTTTGATGACAAAAAATCGGTTGATGCATTGATCGTTCAAAACTTGTTTGGTGATAATTATAAAGTAATTGTTCCAATGATTTCTTACCATGAAGATGAATTTGCTTTTGAATCAATTTCGTATAACAACGAAACCAATTTTAGTCCTTCGTCGACTGTTTTGGTTGGTGTCAGTAAAAAATACAAATACAATAAATTAAATTTCCCAATCTCTTGTTCACAGCTTGAAGAAAACGGAATTGTAAAAACGGAAAAGACTTTTATTTACGAGTAAATTCAGTTTTAAAATACTTTTAAGCCATTTAAAAGTTAAGTTTCATTTAGATTAAATTCTTGATGAAACTTAACTTCTAGATGGTTTTTATTTTTGATCAGAAAGCTAAATTCTTAAATAGAACTTAAAAACCAAATTCTATAAGCGTTAGTAGCTTACAAATCATTAAATTTGCACCTTATTCAAAGCTATGTTAGAAAAAGAAATTATAAATTTTGAGAGAACAGCCATTGTGGGAATTGTGACTCAAAATCAAAGTGAAGAAAAACTAAACGAATATCTAGACGAATTAGAGTTTTTGACTTTCACCGCTGGTGGTGAAGTGATTAAGCGTTTTTCGCAAAAAATGGAACGCCCGAATCCGAAGACTTTTATGGGAACGGGAAAAATTGAAGAAATCAATCTTTTTGTAAAAGAAAACGACATATCGACTTTAATTTTTGATGATGAATTATCACCATCTCAACAAAAAAATATCTCGAAAATTATTGATTGTAAAATCTTAGACAGAACGAATTTGATTCTGGATATTTTTGCACAAAGAGCCGAAAGTTCATACGCACGAACTCAGGTAGAATTAGCGCAATGTATTTATTTATTACCAAGACTTTCCGGTTTATGGACACACCTTGAGCGTCAAAAAGGGGGTATTGGAATGCGTGGTCCAGGTGAAACGGAGATTGAAACGGATAGACGTATTGTTCGTGACCGAATTTCATTGTTGAAAGATAAAATCAAAACAATTGATAAGCAAATGGGCGTTCAGCGCAGTAATCGCGGTGCGATGGTACGTGTTGCTTTAGTTGGTTATACCAATGTTGGAAAATCGACTTTGATGAATGCTGTTGGTAAAAGTGATGTTTTTGTTGAAAATAAATTGTTTGCAACCTTAGATACGACGGTTCGAAAAGTGGTTATTAAAAACCTGCCATTTTTACTTTCTGATACCGTAGGTTTTATTAGAAAATTGCCAACACAATTGGTAGATTCTTTTAAAAGTACACTTGATGAGGTTCGCGAAGCCGATTTATTGCTGCATATTGTAGATATTTCACATCCTGATTTTGAAGATCATATTGAATCTGTAAATCAGACTTTGCAGGATATAAAAGCGCATGAAAAACCTGTTATAATGGTTTTCAATAAAATTGATGCTTATAAACATTTGACTATTGATGAAGATGATTTAATGACGGAAAAAACGCCGAGACATTACACGCTTGATGAATGGAAAACAACCTGGATGCATCGTTTAGGTGAAAATAATGCATTGTTTATTTCGGCTACGAATAAAGAAAATTTTGAGGAATTCAGAGAACGTGTTTATGAAGCTGTTCGCCAAATTCATATTACGAGATTTCCTTATAACAAATTCTTGTATCCGGATTATAAAGACGCAATTGAAAAAGAAGAAGATCAGGAAGATCAAGAATAAATACCACAAAGAGCGCGAAGATTATATAAAGATCTTTTACAAAATACAAAGTCCGCAAAACTATATAAATTTAGCTTTGCGGACTTTGTGTTTTTATAAAACCTGACTTATTAAAATCTTAGCGACCTTTGCGGTTAAATATAATATTTTCAAGTTTCAAATTAGAATCCGAAATTAACTCCTAAACCAAATACTTCTCTGGTTTGAAGACCACGAAAAGCATTGTCGTCATAAATAGCCTGAAACGCTAAATTGGCAGATAAAAATTTATTTACCTTCATAACGATATTCAGAGAGTAATTGATATCAACGTTTTGTGGATCTTCTAAGTAATTAGAATAGAGGTTTAAAGTATTTTCTGCCGTCACGTTAGTCATAATAGCCAATTTGTAATATAAAGAAGCATAGAATCCTAATTCGTAACGCATAGTTTTATTGGCATCAACGCCAAAATAATCGCCGTCAACATATTGTAAACCAGTTGCAGGATCGATTCCTGCGGTGTAAGCACCATCTACAAATGTAAATTTTGAAGTTAAAGGAGCAAAGTTTATTTTTAAATTATCATCTTTTGTCCAATAAATACCCGGACCTGTTGTAAGGTAACCCGGAGACATAAACTTAGTACTTTCGGTTCTGATTTCCTTACCGTTTTCATCCTGGCCGTAAATATATCCTGTGGTAAATTGTGTTCTAAAGTTCAGGAAAAAAGAATAATACCATTCACCAAAAGCTTTTTTTCCAAGAATAGAATTGAACTCTAAACGGTCATCTGTTTTCTTTTCGAAATCAGAATTTTTAGTTTGTAAAAGTCCATAATAAGCTAAAACCTTATTATCCCAGGTAATATCGTCTTTTTTGTAGTTGAAATCGTAGTTGATTCCTAAAGTTCCCGAGAAACTATCTTCACCTCCGGCAATCCAGTTATTAAAGCTTGATTGGTTTAATAAAAGAGAAACTGTTCCTTTTGCTTTCCAGCCTTCGCCTTCGATTGTGTCATTGATTTTCTTTACCGCTTTTTCAGTATTCTGAATTAGTTCTTTTTCTGAATTTTGGGCTTGTACAAAAGTAAAGTTCGCTAAAATGAATAATAATAACGTTATCTTTCTCATAGTTGTTTAGTTTAAGATGACTAACAAATATAACTAAAAACGATGAAAAGGTTAGGGTTTATGGACGAGAATTGAAAGTTATTTCTTCGTTTCTTTGTATAAAGGTACAGCAGAACATGCTTCGCCATACATAATGCTTCTTGCAAATGGCTGTAAATAGGTTGTTGCCAAAATATACGCTCGCATAGGAACTGGTTTTCGCGAACAGCCTTTTACAATTACAGGTTTATTCTTGTATGCCGAATAATCAATAGTGGGTAAAATTTCCTCATATAAACTTCCGTCCAGATCTTCGATTGTTCCGTTAACTACTTTTTTGGCATAAGGAGCCAATTGAACAGCAACTAGAATTAATGCCCAGGCGGGAATTATAGCATCTGTACTGCAATCTACAGCCACGTACTGATCCTGATATTGCGACCAATCATGATTTTTAAGATGTTCTCTAAAGTCTTTTTCTTTCAATAAAAAACCTTCCAAAAGCCATTGCGAAATGTCAATTTGTGTTCGCATTCCTTTTGGATAATAATCCTCAAGATCAAATACTTCTAAAACACTATTGGCAACTTTATTGATAATTTCTTCCATGTTTATTAGTTTTCAGTCGCGGTCTCAGTCTCAGTAAAAACTGAAAACTGAGACTGTAAACTGTATACTTTTTTAAAGCATTCCTAATTCTTTTTTAGTCTCAGTCGCAATTTTCAGTCTCAGTAAAAACTGAAAACTGAGACTGAAAACTGTATACTTTTTTTAAAGCATTCCTAATTCTAATTTTGCTTCTTCGCTCATTAAATCTTTGCTCCATGGTGGGTCGAAAGTAATTTCAACATCAACATCTTTTATATGTTCAATTGTTTTTACTTTTTCTTCAACCTCTCTCGGCAAACTTTCCGCCACCGGGCAGTTTGGAGATGTTAATGTCATTAAGATTTTTACTTCGTAATCAGTATTTACCATTACGTCATAAATCAATCCTAATTCATAAATATCTACAGGAATCTCCGGATCGTAAATGCCTTTTAAAACTTTTACAATTGATTCTCCTAATTCGTTTGTGTCTATTTCTTGTTCCATTTTTTTGTTTTTTTTATTTTTTTCGCCACGAATTTCACAAATTACCTGAATTAAGCAGTTGCCTATAAAATTCGTCTAATTCGTGAAATTCGTGGCAGAAGAAATTTAATTTTTGTTTTTTGAATCAAAAGCCAAAGCGTACATTTTGATGTTTTTTATCATTGAAACCAAGCCGTTTGCACGAGTTGCTGATAAATGCTCTTTTAATCCAATTTCGTCTATAAACTCAGTATCGGCATTGATGATGTCTGATGCTTTTTGATTAGAGAATGCACGAATTAAAATCGCGATAATTCCTTTGGTTAAAATCGCATCACTGTCTGCAGTAAAGACAATTTTATCGTCTTTTTGTTCTCCCTGCAGCCACACTTTCGATTGACAGCCTTTGATTAAATTCTCGTCTGTTTTATATTTTTCTTCGATTAATGGAAGACTTTTACCTAATTCGATGATGTACTCATAACGCTGCATCCAGTCATCAAACATCGAAAATTCGTCTATTATTTCGTTTTGAATTTCTTTTATTGTCATAATTATTCTTTCGTAAAATCAGTCAGTAAATTTACCAATTTTTCAATTTCCTTTGGAGGATAACCGTTGTCAAAACCTTTCGTTTCGTATGTTTTCTGATTTTGAGTTATTTTTAAATTTCCAATTGCGGCGCCGTCATAAAAACGTTTTTCTGTTGGTGCTTTTAAATTCGGGATACTATCTAAATTTACTTTTTCAAATTCAGATACAATTTTGTTCCATTTCGCAGTGTCTATTTTGCTTTCTACAGCTTCACCGCCTCTTGTATTTATAATCGAAACAGTTTGATTTTTAACTACTATCGTTTTATATAGCCCTCGTGATACAGCTGAATATTCGATTTGGGTTGTTGTCATATCTGTTTTCTTTTGACTTGAACAGCCAGTTGCAATAAAAATCGTTAACAGCAATAAAGATAATAGTCTCATAAAATTTGTTTTAGCTTAGCATTGTTTTTGCTTTCTTAACCGCTTCTACCATCGAATCAATTTCTTCTTTTGTGTTATAGAAAGAAAATGAAGCGCGAATGGTTCCGGGAATGCAAAAGAAGTTCATAATGGGTTGTGCGCAATGATGACCGGTTCTCACGGCTATTCCTAATTTATCAATAATTGAACCAATATCGTAAGGATGAATTCCGTCAATATTAAACGAAACTACCGAAGCTTTATTTTTTCCGGTTCCGTAAATTTTTAAACCTTCAATTTCTAATAATTGTTTTGTAGCGTAGTCTAAAAGTTCGTGTTCATACTGCTGAATATTTTCAAAACCAATATTATTTAGGTAATCTACAGCAGTTCCAAGGACAATTCCTCCGGCAATATTTGGAGTTCCTGCTTCAAATTTATGAGGAAGATCGGCGTAAGTTGTTTTCTCAAAAGTTACTTCTTTGATCATTTCGCCACCGCCTTGATAAGGAGGAAGTTTGTTTAGCCATTCCTCTTTTCCGTATAAAATTCCGGTTCCGGTTGGACCACACATTTTGTGTCCTGAAAAAGCATAAAAATCGCAATCTAATTCCTGAACATTTGGTTTTAAATGCGGAACAGCCTGTGCACCATCAATTAAAACAGCAGCGCCAACAGCGTGTGCTTTGTCAATAATATATTTGATAGGATTAATGATTCCCAATGCGTTCGAAATATGATTTACAGTAACGATTTTAGTTTTTTCTGAAAGCAAATCATCAAAAGATTCTAAAATCAGATCGCCATTTTCGTCAATTGGAATAACTTTTAAAATTGCACCCGTCTTTTCGCATAACATTTGCCAAGGCACAATATTACTGTGATGCTCCAGAGACGAAACCATAACTTCGTCGCCCGGTTTTAAAATAGAGGCAAAACCGTTGGCTACTAAATTGATTCCGAATGTTGTTCCCGATGTAAAAAGTACTTCGTGAGCAAATTTGGCATTAATATGTTGTTGTACTTTACCACGAGAAAGCTCGTAAGCATCAGTAGCTAATTGACTTAAAGTGTGAACGCCACGGTGAATATTGGCATTTATTTCCTGATAATATTTGACTTCGGCATCAATCACAATTTGTGGTTTTTGCGAAGTTGCTCCGTTGTCGAAATATACTAATGGTTTTCCGTTTACTTTTTGAGTAAGAATTGGAAAATCAGCTCTTATTTTTTGAATATCTAGCATGTCTTATTTAGAAAAAATCTATTTACAAAAGTACTAAAACAAAATTGGTTTATCCATGAAAACTATAATTTCCTTTTATGATACGATCAATGGAAGGCTTTAATAGTGATTCTTTAAAGTTTAATTCCGTTTTGTGAATTTTATGAATCTTAATTCTAAATTGAGTCGTAAAATCGTGAACATAAATTAATTATATTGCAATAAAAACATCGAACTACATTATGAAAAAATTCCTCAAAATTCTTCTATTTGTTTTAGTTCTTGCATTTCTGTATTTCGGATTTACAACTTATCCGAAACTGGATTTAATATCCGGCTTTTCAGCCAAAAGCATTGCTTCGGGACATTTTATTGATCATCGTTCGAAAGAATTAATCGAAAAAACCGACAATGATATTAAGATGATTGATTTGGCAACAAATTCAATTAATGATGCAGGAAAATTTGCTACTTCAGCAGTTTACGGATTAAAGGAACGAAAAGCAATTTACAGAGAAGGTTTAGGAGCTACTTTAATTAATGATGATTTTGATATTTCGAAGCCATACCTGCTTCCAAAGAGAACAAAATTGACCAATAATCTTCCTTTCCCTTACGGGAATAATGAGCCAAAAGATACCCTTTTTGCAAATGTTGATTATTCAAAATTGAAGAAAGCTGTTGATAATGCTTTTGATAAAACAGATGCAAAATCAAAAAGAACACGAGCAGTTGTCGTTTTATACAAAGACAAATTGATTGCCGAAAAATACGATACCGGTTTTAATAAGGATAGTAAAATTTTAGGCTGGTCGATGACTAAAAGTATTACAAGTTCGGCTTTTGGAGTTTTAGCCAAACAAGGAAAAATTGATATTTATAAACCGGCACGAATTGCAGAATGGCAAAAAGATGAACGTAAAAACATTACCATAAACGATTTACTACACATGAATTCTGGTTTAGAATGGGAAGAGAATTACAGTAGAATCTGCGATGCTACAAAAATGCTTTTTCAGGCCGAAGATATGGGAAAAGTACAAATGGATAAACCGGCTCAGTTTAAACCAAACACACATTGGAACTACTCGTCTGGAACAACTAATTTGTTATCTCTTATTTTAAGAAGTCAGTTTAAAACACAACAAGAATATCTTGATTTTTGGTACAGCGCCGTAATCGACAAAATCGGAATGAATTCGATGATTGTTGAACAGGATATGTCGGGAACTTTTGTAGGTTCGTCTTACGGCTGGGCAACGCCGCGCGATTGGTCAAAATTTGGATTGCTATATTTAAGAAAAGGAAACTGGAACGGCGAACAAATTCTGGACGAAAGCTGGGTAAAATATACAGCAACTCCAACAAATACTTCCGAAGGAAAATATGGAGCGCAGTTTTGGTTAAACGCGGGAGGGAAATTCCCAGACGTTCCTCGTGACATGTTTTATTGCAGCGGATATCAGGGACAAATGGTAGCGATTATTCCGTCTTTGGATATGGTTATTGTGAGAATGGGAGTAAGAGAAGGTGATAAAAGTTTTGATTTTAATGGGTTTTTGAAGGAGGTTATTTCTTCTGTAAAAAAGTAGATATATGAATCCAGTTTTGAAATCAATTTTGCTTTTTTTTGGAGGATTTATTATTGTATTTCTTTCATCTACTATATTAATCAGAATGATTCCTTTTTTTGGTAAATTCTTTTTATTTGGTGGATTAGGAATGATTTTATTTGGTTTCTTTTCTTTGATTTTTAATGTGTTAAAAAGATAAGGAATACATTTAACCGCAAAGAACGCAAGGTATAAAAGCGCAAAGTTCGCAAAGTTTAATCTAAACCTTGCGAACTTTGCGTAAATCTTAGCGAACCTTGCGGTTAAACTATTACAAATCAAATCCTAAATTCACGCCTAATTTCATGGCAATGATTTTAGTAATTCTTTGTTTTAATTCCGGTATTTTGATGCTTTCGATAACGGCATTTGAGAATGCGTACATCAATAAAGCTTTAGCTTCTTTTTTGGGAATTCCGCGTGATTGCATGTAGAACATAGCTGTTTCGTCTAATTGCCCTACGGTACAACCGTGTGAACATTTTACGTCATCAGCAAAAATTTCTAATTGTGGTTTTGCGTTGATAGTTGCTTTGTCACTCAACAAAATGTTGTTGCTTTTTTGGAAAGCGTTTGTTTTTTGAGCTTCTTTTTCTACCAAAACTTTTCCGTTGAAAACGCCTGTTGAGCGATCAGAGAAAATTCCTTTATAATCCTGGAAACTTTCGCAATTTGGCGTTGCGTGGTTTACCAAAGTATAATGGTCAACGTGTTGTTTATCATTAAGGATTGTGATTCCGTTAAGCGTACTTGTCAATCTTTCACCAAAGTGATAAAAGTTTAAGTTGTTACGTGTCAGGTTTCCACCAAATGAAAACGTATGAACTGCAGCGTGACTTTCCTGTTGTTGAGAAACATAAGTATTGTCAACTAAATTGGCTTCGCTATTGTCATTTTGAATTTTGTAATAATCAACAATCGCACGTTTTTGAGCAAAAATCTCAGTAACCGAATTGGTTAAAACCGGATTTTCATTCAAACTTTGGTGACGTTCGATAATTTGAACATGTGAATTTTCACCCACAATAACCAAATTTCTAGGCTGAACCATTAATGCAGCTTCGTTTCCTGTTGAGAAATACATGATTTCAATAGGTTTATCAGCTACTTTCTTTTTCGGAATATTGATAAAAGCGCCTTCACTTGCAAAAGCAGTATTCAACGAAGTCAAACTTTCGTCTTTGCTTGCAATTTGATTGAAGTAGGTGTCAATAACCATTTTATATTTTGGTTTGGTCAATGCCGAAGACATCAAGCAAACATCGATTCCGTCGTGCGTAGTAGAAGACAAATGCGAACTAAAAACCCCATCAATAAACACTAATTTATAAGTGTCGATTTCGTGTAAAAAGTATTTTTTTACATGATTAAATTCGATTGCATTCTCCTGCTTAGGAAAAACCGTAAAGTCATTTTTTAAGATGGCGTTTAGCGATGTATATTTCCAAGCTTCTTCTTTTTTGGTTGGGAAACCTTTATTTTCGAAGTTTTTTAAGGCATTTGTGCGAATGTCGTGTAAATCTGAATGTACATCAACGCGCTCTTCAAAAGCCATAAAAGACGATACTAATTTTTCTTTTAAATCCATTTTCGTAGTTGTTTCCTTCGGAGTTTCAGGTTTCAAGTTTCAGGTTTTGACTACTGGAACTTATTTCCTTTGAAATCCTTTTTATTGAGATAAGTGATAAAGTTTTTTATTTTACCGCTTAAATTTTCATAATCTGTTTTTAAAATTTCAAATTTTTGTTCTGAAATATATTCAAAATCAAAAACTCTATATAGTTGATATCTTGTTTCTCCGGCTGAACCTTTTGCAATAGAAAGAAATTGTCTAAATTCTAAATTTCCATCTCTCTCAAAACCTTCAGCTATATTGTCCATCACTGAACCCGAAGAAGCTTTTATTTGATTTTTAAATCTGAAATCTAATTTTAATTCTGTTTCAACGGCAATAGAATGAATTTCTTTTGCTAATCGTCTTGCTTCTTTCCAGATTTCTAAATCCTCAAATCTATTAATTGTTGCCATAATTTCTGCTTAAATATTTTAGGTTTAAACTTACAAAAACAAGTTTAACCTGAAACTAAAAAAACATGAAACTTGAAACAAATTTTTTAGTTTTCTGCTTTAATCCAGTCGTATCCTTTTTCTTCCAGTTCGTAAGCCAATTCTTTTCCACCTGATTTTACGATTTTTCCGTTGTAAAGTACGTGAACGAAATCAGGAACGATATAATCTAACAAACGTTGGTAGTGCGTGATAACGATAATAGCGTTTTTCTCGCTTTTCAATTTGTTAACTCCGTTAGCCACAATCCTTAAGGCATCGATGTCAAGACCAGAATCGGTTTCGTCAAGGATAGCTAGTTTTGGTTCTAACATGGCCATTTGGAAAATCTCGTTTCTTTTTTTCTCTCCTCCGGAAAAACCTTCGTTTAAGGAACGAGATAAAAATTTACGGTCGATTTCTAATAATTCAGATTTCTCACGAATAACTTTTAGCATTTCGTTAGCCGGCATTTCTTCTTGTCCGTTTGCTTTACGAGTTTCGTTGATGGCAGTTTTCATGAAGTTTGTAACACTTACTCCAGGAATTTCTACAGGATATTGAAAAGAAAGGAAAACTCCTTTGTGTGCTCTTTCTTCTGGAGCAAGATCAGCAAGATCTTCTCCGTCAAGGAAAACTTGTCCGTCAGTAACTTCGTAGTTTTCGTTTCCGGCAATTACAGCCGAAAGTGTACTTTTTCCAGAACCGTTTGGTCCCATAATAGCGTGTACTTCGCCAGCTTTAACTTCTATATTAATTCCTTTTAGGATTTCTTTATCACCAATTGAGGCGTGAAGGTTTTTTATTGATAACATTGTTTTTTTTATTTTATATAAATGTCAATTCTATTTTTGTTGTTTGGTTTAGGATGTTAGCATTAAAATGCGCGTGTCCTAAATATTCCATGCCTAAATAATCGGCTGTTTTTTTGAACGGAATGTAGAAACTTTCTTCAATTTCATTATCGTGTGAATTTGATATCACGCCAATTTTCTTTCCTCTGAGTTTTCGCCCGATTTCTTTTTCAATTCGGATTAAATCCGAAAAACGATCAAAGAAAACCTTCATTATTCCACTCATATTATACCAATATACTGGCGTTGCAAAAATTAAAGTGTCGTACTCTTCCAGTATTCTTCTTATTAAAGGAAGAAAATCATCTTCTATATTTTTGCTTTCGTAATCATAATGAGAAATATTATAATCACTTAAATCAATTACATCTATTCCCGATTTTTTAGAAATTTCATCCACAATTCGGGTTGTGTTTCCGTTTTTTCTGGCTGAACCTAAAATGATTACTTTCTTACCTTCCATTTGTAATTAACCTACAGATCCTTCTAAAGAAATCTCTAATAATTTTTGAGCTTCAACAGCAAATTCCATTGGAAGTTTGTTCAAGACATCTTTACTGAAACCGTTTACAATTAAGGCAATTGCTTTTTCAGTTGGGATACCTCTTTGGTTGCAATAAAAAACCTGATCTTCTCCAATTTTACTTGTAGTTGCTTCGTGCTCTATTTTTGCCGATGGATTTTTACTTTCAATATAAGGGAAAGTATGCGCTCCGCAATTGTTCCCCATTAAAAGAGAATCACATTGCGAAAAGTTTCTTGCATTCTCAGCTCTTGGGCTAATTTGCACTAATCCACGGTAACTGTTTTGTGATTTACCAGCAGAGATACCTTTAGAAATAATAGTCGATTTGGTGTTTTTACCTAAATGGATCATTTTAGTTCCTGTATCAGCTTGTTGGTAATTATTGGTAACGGCAATTGAATAAAATTCTCCTACCGAATTGTCTCCTTTTAATACACAAGAAGGATATTTCCACGTTACAGCAGAACCTGTTTCTACTTGTGTCCATGAAATTTTAGCGTTTGTTTCGCATAAACCTCTTTTAGTCACGAAGTTGTAAACTCCACCTTTTCCTTCTTTGTTTCCAGGGAACCAGTTTTGAACGGTAGAATATTTAATTTCAGCATCATCCAGTGCAATTAATTCAACCACAGCAGCGTGTAATTGATTTTCGTCACGACTTGGAGCTGTACATCCTTCTAAGTAAGAAACATAACTTCCTTCATCTGCAATAACAAGAGTTCTTTCGAATTGTCCGGTTCCTGCCTGATTGATTCTGAAATAAGTTGAAAGTTCCATTGGGCAGCGAACGCCTTTTGGAATATAACAGAAACTTCCGTCAGAGAAAACCGCTGAGTTTAATGCTGCATAGAAGTTGTCTTTTTGAGGTACAACTGTTCCTAAATATTTACGAACTAATTCTGGATGTTCTTTTATAGCTTCTGAAATTGGACAGAAAATAATTCCTTTTTCTCCCAATGTTTTTTTGAAAGTAGTAGCTACCGAAACAGAATCGACAACAATATCCATAGCGACATTGTTCATCATTTTTTGTTCGTCGACAGAGATTCCTAACTTTTTATACATTTCTAAAAGTTCCGGATCTACGTCGTCCAAAGTTTTACTTGGATCTACTTGTTTTGGAGCTGAATAATAAGAGATTGCCTGGAAATCCGGTTTTTCATAATGAACATTTGCCCATTCCGGTTCGATCATTTCTTTCCACGCACGAAAAGCCTCGATGCGCCAGTCGGTCATCCATTGAGGTTCTTCTTTTTTAAGAGAAATAGCTCTTACAATATCTTCATTTAAACCAATAGGGAAAGTCTCGGACTCAATATTGGTATAAAATCCGTATTCGTATTCTTTGGTTTCGAGTTCGATTTTTAAATCGTCTTCAGTATATTTTGACATTTTTTAGTTTTTTAAAACGATTTAAAATTATTTCTAAAGCGTTTAAATTTTGCTTTTAATTTATAGTGAAAAAGATTCACCACAACCACAAGTTCTGCTTGCATTTGGATTATTAAATACAAATCCTTTTCCGTTTAATCCTCCGGAAAACTCGAGAATTGTTCCGGCTAAATATAGAAATGATTTTTTTTCAACTGCAATTGTTATGTCGTTGTCTACAAATATTTTATCGTCGTCGCCTTTGGTTTTGTCAAATTTCAAGTCATATGACAAACCAGAGCATCCACCGCTTTTCACACCTACACGTACGTAGTCATGAGCTGCATCAAAACCATCATCATTCATTAAGTCGATGATTTTCTTTTTTGCTGTATCAGAAACTTTTATCATTGTTTATGGTATTTGTTTTTTCTTCATTTTAATTTTGCATCATAAACAGTAATGAAATTATTACAATTTAAAGTGCTGTATTTCAATGTTGAAATAAAATTATCTGCAAAGATACGACTTAAAAACCTTTTTCCATAACGGTTCACATTATTATAACAAATGTTAAAATAGATAATAGTTATTTTAGTAAATTAAACTTTATTCTCGTATAAAAAATCCAGCAGATATATAAGGATGGAATGTTAGACAAGGAAGTGTGTTTTTGAACGAAAATTTAGCACAGGGAAATTTGATTTCCTAGCTTTGTTTCAATATTAGAAATTAGACTCATGAAACTTTATCCTATAGAATCCGGAAACTTTAAATTAGACGGCGGCGCTATGTTTGGTGTTGTGCCAAAAACAATCTGGAACAAAACCAATCCTGCTGATGCAAATAATTTAATTGATATTGCAGCACGATGCCTGCTTATTGAAGATGGAAACCGACTAATTTTGATTGATACCGGAATGGGAGATAAGCAATCTGAAAAATTCTTCGGATATTATTCGCTTTGGGGATCGCATTCTATAGATAAATCACTGGCGAAATATGGTTTTCACCGGGATGATATTACAGATGTTTTTATGACACATCTTCATTTTGATCATTGTGGAGGAAGTGTTCAGTGGAATTCAGATAAAACCGGATATGAGCCTGCGTTTAAAAATACTAAATATTGGAGCAACGAAAATCACTGGGAATGGGCAACAATACCCAATGCACGTGAAAAAGCGTCTTTTCTTTCAGAGAATATTTTGCCTATGCAGGAAAGCGGACAACTGAATTTTATAAAACGTCCTGAAAGTGATTTTGGATTTTCTGATGAATTGAATTTTGGAATTTATTATGTTGATGGTCATACCGAAAAACAGATGATCCCGCATATTCAGTATAATGATAAAACGATCGTTTTTTGTGCCGATTTACTGGCTACAGCCGGACATATTCCGCTACCGTATGTTATGGGATATGATACAAGACCTTTGTTGACCATGCCGGAGAAATCGAAATTTCTAAACGCAGCAGCAGACAATAATTATTATTTGTTTCTGGAGCACGATGCACACAACCAAATTATAACAGTTGAACAAACTGAAAAAGGCGTTCGTTTAAAAGAAGTTTTTACTTGCGAAGAGATTTTGTAAAGAACTGTAAAGAATAAAAAAAAATCCCATTCGCCGCGGCAAATGGGATTTTTTAGTTTTACATCAGTGTGATTATTCTACGATGATTTTTTTAGCCGTAGCTGCATCCTGATTAATAAGATAGATGTAATAAATTCCTTTTGAAAGACCAGCTAAATTGATTGTGTTATTTGTGTTATTTGAATCTAAAGTAAATGTTTTTACCAGTTGTCCTAGGTCATTATAAACATTTGCTTTTTCTAAAATGATATTGCTGATGTTTACCTCACCATTCGTTGGATTTGGATAAATCGTTGCTTTTGCAAAGACAGAATCTTCGACACCTAAATTTTTACAAGTATTTGAATAAGATGTATTTGGTTCTTTGATATTCGACCAATTCGCATTTGAATAATCTGCATCGTCAACCTGAATACAACCTAGAGTTGTAAGTCCTAAAAAGCTTGTATATAAACCAGATCCTGATTTTTTGGCAGTTTGTGCTGGCAAAATAAAGTTTTTATTATTACCGTTTCTCAAGTTCAATGAAACCAAAGGATTGTTTGCTATATAAACAATTGTAAGTTTATTATTCTTAGACAAATCTAAAGTTGTAAGTTGATTTGAAGAAGCATTTAATGTTTCTAAAAGGATATTTTTACTTACATCTAAGATAGTCAATTGATTGTTGCTTACATCTAAATAAGTCAATGATGTAAAGTTCTCAATTCCAGTTAGATTCTTAATATTACTGTTTGATAAGTCTAAAGAAGTGATTGCAGTTATATTTGCAATGGTTATTCTTCCGTTAAGACCATCTGTATCTATTCCTAAATCAATTAATTTTTGTTCAAAATTTGGATCTGGAATTGCAACAAAAGAAGGCGAACAATCTGTACTGTAACTTGCAGTAACATCTTTTCTGTCTGCCCAGTTAGCATTTGAATATGCCACGCTGTCAACCTTAATACAAGTTAAATCAGGATTGTTTGTAAATTTAGTAGTGTACTGGCTAAGTATAAAATTGGAATTGTTTCCGTTTTTTAAATTCAGATATGTCAACTCATTTGAATAGCAGACCAAATCATACAACACAATATTTTTAGAAATATCCAGAGTTTTTAATTTATTCCTGTAACAATGCAATTCTTTCAAACCAATATTGGTAGAAACATCAAGATTTGTTAATTGATTATCCGGACAATCTAAAGATTCTAAGTTTTTTAGATTAGAAACATTTAGATTTGTTAGTAAATTATCATAGCAATATACTGTAGTCAATGAGTTATTTTTAGATAAATCTAAAGTTGTTAATTTATTGGTGAAACAATCCAAATACAATAAATCTGCGTTTTGACTTACGTTTAGGCTATCTAATTTGTTTTCGTAACATTCCAGTTGTTTAAGCTTAGTATTTTGAGAAAAATCAAGCCATTTTATTTGGTTTTTGCCACAATTCAAAACTTCTAAAGCACTAAATCCTTCAATACCAGTTAAATTGCTGATGGAAGAATTATAGATGTCTAAATTTTTAACAGATGCAATATTTGCCGTCAAAACTTTTCCATCAGGAGCACCTGAATCAAGACCTTTACCAATTAATTTTTTTTCAAAATTTACATCGGGAATAAACGTATAAAAAGGAGTACAAACTTCATTATATGTTGCAACGGCATCTTTTTTAGCGGACCAATTCGCATTTGAATAAGCAACATCATCAACCTGAATACAAGTTAAATTTGGATTGTTTGTAAGATTTAGATATGCAAATTTAACATTGTTTGCATTCTTCAAATTTAGACTCGTTAATTGATTAGAATTAGCATATAAACCGACTAAAGCAGTATTTACGCTAACATCCAAAGTGGTTAGCTGATTTTTTGAACCATTTAAAAATTCTAAAGCTTTATTTTTGCTTATATCCAAATTTGTTAATTGATTAGATTGACAATATAGCTCTGTTAGAGTAGTGATTTTAGAAACATCCAGGTGTGTTAATTTATTTTCGCGACAATCCAGCAGAGTTAAAGCTGTATTCTTACTTAGATCTAAACTGGTTAATAGACTAGTATTACAGCCTAAAAATGTTAGCGCCGTATTTGAGCTTACATCCAAAGCAGTATATTTATTTGAACCCGAATCTAATTTTGTTAACGCTGTATTTACTCTGACATCCAACGCTGTTAATTGATTTGCATAACAGCTCAAATTGAGTAAAGCAATATTATTACTTACATCTAAAGAGGTTATTTTATTGTTGTTACAGTCCAGAGTAGTCAGAGCGATATTTTTACTTACATTTATTGTTGTTAATGAATTTTGACCACAATACAAATCAGTTAATGATACAAAGTCTTGTATTCCTGTTAAATCAGAAATATTACTTTTGGTAAGGTCTAAGAACTTTACAGTGCTAATATTTGAAGTAAGAACTTTTCCATCAACAGCACCGGAATCCATTCCCAAATCGATTAGTTTTTTCTCAAAATTAGCATCAGGAATTAAGGTATAATTATTTGTAGCTGCCGGTGTATACATAGCTGAAATTTCTTGCGGAGTCAAAACGCGATTCCAAATAGCAACATCATCTATAGTTCCTTTAAACCATTCATTTCTAACATCAGGTATTGTTTCTCCCAGCCTGAAGATGTTATTGGTCGTATTTAAAGCGACAGCTTTTTCACTTACAAATTTACCGTTGACGTACAATGAAAGTTTAGTTCCGTTATAGGTAAGCGTAAAAAAGTACCAGTCATTATTAGAGTAATTATAGTTGTCTACATAAAAATCATCGCTCGAAAAATCAGCACCTGTTATTGGTTCAAGATACCCTTTACTATAAATATAAAGAGATATTCTTTTTGATTTTTCTAAAGCACCATAATTAAAAATGCAAGTCTCAAATTTTTTGGGATCAGAAAAAACATTATCTGTTTTAAACCATCCTGAAATTGTTCTTGACGAATTGTTTTGAGGAATATTTGGTATAACTGCATTTATGAAGCTGTCTGTTCCGTTAAAATTATAGGCACTATTGATGTTACCAAATCTGTCTGATGTTAGAACAGTACCTGCAACACTTCCATTAGATTTATTTCCGCTGGCATCATTTGCATTTCCGTCAAAAGGATAATAAGCAACCAAACCATTTGCCGGTATTTGCTCATTTCCTGATGGAAGCGTAATTGTTACATTGACTGTTGCTCTTAAGCTTTCACAACCGTCAACTGTTTGCGAAACATAATACGTACCCGTTTGTAATAATGTAGATAAATTTAAAGCAGTTCCGCCAACAGGAACGCTATACCATTGCGGATTAATTCCGAACGCTTTTAAGTTTGCAACTGTAGCCGTATTATTAAATGTCTGCGTATTTGGAGCTGTAGGAGGCATATCATTTGCACTCAAAACGATAATATTTGAGACTACACACCCGTTATTGTCTCTTGCATTTATTGTGTAAGTTCCCGGCGATAAACCAGCAAATACATTTGAACTTTGATAAGGTAAAAAAGAAATTGCATATTGATATGGCAATGTTCCTCCGGTTGCCGTAGCCGTTATACTTCCGTTATTAGCGTTACAGGCAGAATTGGTAGCTGTTACAATTAAATTAAGAAGTACAGGCTGCGTGATACTGAAAGTTTTTGTAACGGATAATGAAGCAGCATCTGTTACTGTACAAGAGTATTCGCCAGCAGCCAATCCCGTAATAGAACTGGTTGTTTTTCCATTAGACCAAAGATAAGTGTAGGGAGCTGTACCGCCAGAAACAGCTGTTACAGAAGCTGAACCATTTTTATCACCAAAACAGGTTATATTGGCTTGTTCTGTTGTTAGTACAAGCGAAGATGGGCATGCAACTGTTATCGGTACATTTTTATAGGTATTTGTACCATCACCTAATTGTCCATCAGCATTATCTCCGAAAGTCCACATCACACCATCAGAACTCACAGCAGCTGTGTAATACCAACCTGCGGCGACATCTTGCCAACTTTTTGAAGCTCCTATTTGTACTGGTATAAGGCTGTTTAGGGTTGTGCCATTTCCTAATTCGTTATGCGAATTATATCCCCAGTTCCATAAAGAACCATCTGTTTTTATGGCAATTGTATGATCACCCGCAGCTCCTAAATTTTTCCAATCTGTTGAGGTTCCTATTTTTGTCGGAACATTGCTACTCGTAGTGGTGCCATTTCCTAACTCTCCATATGCATTTTTCCCCCAGGCCCATAGAGATCCGTCTGTTTTTATAGCAAGTGTATGACTGCCTCCTCCACATATAGTTTTCCAATCAGTTGCGGTTCCTATTTTTTTTGGAGAGTAACTTTTAGAAGTAGTACCATCTCCTAATTGTCCATCATCATTTCCTCCCCACGTCCATAAAGTGCCATCTGTTTTTAAGGCAATCGTATGAAAATAACCTACCGTTATCGATTTCCAATCTGTAGCTGTTCCAACCTGCTTAGGAGTGCTGCTACCCGAACTGCTACCAGTGCCTAATTCTCCAAAATAATTATCTCCCCAAGCCCATAAAGTACCATCGGTTTTTAGTGCAATTGTATATTGATTTCCTGCAGCCACAGTCTGCCAGTTAGTAGCAGTTCCTATTCGCGTCGGAGTGCTTTTATTAGTAGAGGTTCCATCTCCCAATTGCCCTTCCTTGTTGCTGCCCCAGGCCCACAAAGAACCATCGGTTTTTAGTGCAACCGTATGATTAGTTCCGGTAACTACTATTTTCCAATCAGTAGCTGTCCCGATTTTTTGTGGCGTGTAGTTATTTATAACAGTGCCATCACCTAATTGTCCACTTTTGTTTTCTCCCCAGCTCCATAAACTATTATCTGTTTGTGTAGCTACAGTATAACTATATCCAGCAGTTACTGTTTTCCAGCATTGGGCATTTATTTGTAAACAAGTAAGTATTAAAAATAAGAGTAAAGTTTTTTTCATATAGTAATGTTCTGAGTTATTAGAAAGTATCTTTTTGATTAAATATATTGTGTTCTGCAAATTTGAAAAAGCTAAAATCGTTGAGCCTGCTTTAGAAATAAAGTAGCATAAGTATTTTTGCACCACTAAATTAGATTTTGGTTTTAGGCAGTACAAGTATACAAATAAGAATTGAAGTTTTATTACGGAAAGACGTATCTGAAAATAAATAATTTGCGAATCTTTTTTATAAAAAAAATCCCATTTTCAAATAAATGAAAATGGGATTTATAATTTTAATAATGAAATTATTCAAGTATAATTTTCTTTGCCGAAGCTGCATCCTGATTAATTAGATATACATAGTAAATTCCTTTTGGCAATCCGGATAAGTTGATTGTATTATTCGTATTGTCTGAATTTAAGTTAAAAGTTTTTACCAGTTGTCCTAATGAATTATAAATAGTTGCTTTTTCTAATGCGATGTTGTTAATGTTTACTTCACCATGTGTTGGATTTGGATAAACAGTAGCTTTTGCAAAAACAGAATTCTCAAGACCTAATGTGCAGGTTGTTGAAAAATTAGTTTGTGCATCTTTAATTGTTGTCCAGTTTGCTTGAGAATAGGCAACATCAGCTACTTTTATACAAGTTAAATTTGGATTCAAAGAAGCATTTAATTTTGTCAGATTAACATTTTTTGATAAATCAACTGTTGTAAGATTATTAGATTTGATTGATAACTCATCTAGATTTACAAAATCCTGAATTCCTGTTAAATCACTAATATTGCGGTTATCTAAAATTATTCGACTAAAATTAACAATATTAGCTGTTAAAACTTTACCATCTACTTCTCTGTAATCACTTCCAAAACTTATCAGTGTTTTTTCAAAATTTACATCAGGAATCAAAGTATGAGGTTCATCTGCGCATGAATTTTTGTAAAATGCGACTCCATCTGCTTTTAAAGAACTCCAGTTGTTATTAGAATAATCAGCGTCATCTACTTGTATACAATATAAAAAGTTATTTCCTGTGAAATTAGAAGTAGTTAAATCTAAATTTTTATTATTTCCATTTTTTAAATTTACTAGCGTTAGAAAATAATTATTTCTACAATCTACAGACGTTAATTTTGTATTTTTTGAAAAATCCAAATCAACTATCGTTGTTCCGACGCTACTAAAAGTTGTAAGTTCAGAATTGTTAGCTACACTAAGAATGTGTACTCCAGTTCCATCAAGTTTTAAAGTCTTTAGCTTTAAATTATTTGAAACATCTAATTTCTGTATATTATAATTGCTACTGCAGTTTAAACTCAATAATTCAGGATTGCTTGAAACATCCATTATGTATATATTGTTTTTAGAGCAATCAAGCGTAGCCAGTGCTGTATTTTTAGAAACATTCAGAGTATACAATTTGTTTTCGTTGCAATATAACGCTTGAAGATTAAGGTTATTACTGACATTAATACTGTTAAGATTATTATATGAACAAGTTAATGTCTCAAGAGCAGCAAAATCCTCAATCCCGGTCAAATTGCTGATAGAATAGAAAGAAACATTAAGTTCTTTAATACCAGAGATATTTGCCGTAGGAACTTTTCCATCAATAACACCAAGGTCATAACCGTAATTAATTAATGCCTGCTCAAACTTAGGATCAGGAATCAAAGTGTATTGTATTGCAGTTTCATTAGGATCTACTACCGAAACATCATCAATTAAAACCTCAAAAGTAGCACTGTCAAAGTTAAAAGTAGAAATTGACAACTCATACGAAAGATCTGAATCGGGTGTAAAAGTGGTTTCTTTTTCCGTCCAATTATTGTTTGATGCAAATGCACTGCTTGAAATGCTGGCAGAACTTCCATTTTGTGATATTTTTAATGAAATAGGATGATCACCACCGTAATTATTACTAAGATATTTATACTTATATTTTATGGTATAAGTTATACCTGCTTTTAACGGAATCAACGCTATAATTTTAGGGGATAACCCAGTATTTGTTAATTTTGCGCTAGACTGTCCTTCAGCAAAATCAGTACTTTGAGTAACAGAATTTGCCACAGTCCAATCTTGAAGTGTAAAACCTGTCCAGCTTTCAAATCCGCCATTCGGAACCAAGTTAGTCTGCGCATTAATAGAAAAATTTGCTAAAAAAAGCAATAAAAGTAATTTTGTTTTCATAGATAAAATTTAGAATTAGTTTTGCAATTATACAAATTTGAATTCGGGTTTTATTACGGAAAGACGTATTAAAGTTAATATCTGTTCATTTCAACCTCAACAAAAATTATTTGTAAATAAAAGCTTTCTTTTGTCACAAAAACAGACCTAAATTGCTACAAATAAATCATAACACAGTGTTAACAGTTAGTTTTATGTAACAAAAAACCATAATTTAGGCGCTTATTTTAACTTTTATTATAAAAAAAGATACATGAGCCATATAAAACCTCTTAATTTATCTGCTTTTGCATTACTTGTTTTAGCAGGTTGCAGCGTTACCTTACAAGCGCAAACTTCAATTCCTAAACAAGCAATTGTTGCCCCATTAGCTGTTGTTAAAAAAGCACCCGTAACCGAAAATGATTTAAAAAGATGGAGTCATCTTGACTTAATCAAAGATTCTATTCCGGGAATGAGTGTTGATAGAGCTTACGCCGAATTACTGCAAGGAAAAACAGGTAAAAAAGTAATTGTAGGTATTGTTGATTCAGGTGTTGATATTGAGCACGAAGATTTGAAAGGAATGATCTGGAAAAATCCTAAAGAAATTGCAGGGAACGGAATCGACGATGATAAAAACGGTTTTATTGATGATGTTAACGGATGGAATTTCCTTGGAAATGCTGTTGCCGAAAATCTTGAAATGACCCGTATCATCAAAAAGAAAGACGATGGTTCTGCTGAATATAAAAATGCATTAGCTCAGTATACTGAAAAATATGAAAAAGCATTAAAAGACAAGGAACAAGTTGATTTTTTATTAGACGTTCACGCTACGATTAAAAAAGAATTAAATAAAACAACTTATAAAGTTGAAGATTTAGCTGCTATTACTTCTACAGATCCAAAAGTGACAAGAAGTAAAATGATTATGACGCAGATTTTTACAAATGCAGGTCCAACTTTTGATCCTGAAGCTGATTTTGAAGAATACAGAGAGCAAGTTTACGATCAGTTAAATTACAATCTAAACAAAGAATTTGACGGAAGAAAAGTCGTAGGAGATAATCCGGAAGATATTAAAAACAACCATTACGGAAATAATATTGTTTTTGGGCCGGATAAAGAAAAAGCACTTCACGGAACTCACGTTGCCGGAATTATTGCGCAGGTTCGCGGTAATAATTTAGGCGGAGACGGAGTTGCCAGTAATGTTGAAATTTTAACTGTAAGAGCAGTTCCGGATGGAGATGAATATGATAAAGATATCGCTTTGGCAATTCGTTATGCAGTAGATAACGGAGCAAAAGTAATCAACGGAAGTTTTGGAAAAAGTTTTTCTCCACACAAACAATGGGTTTATGATGCTATAAAATATGCTGCAAAGAAAGATGTTTTAATTGTTCATGCAGCAGGAAATGACGGTTATAATATTGATGAAACAAAAAACATCAATTATCCAAATGACGCGACAGATAACATCAAAGAATTTGCGGATAACGTAATTACAATTGGAGCTATTAATAAGGAATATGGAGAAACTGTTGTTGCAGGATTTTCAAACTTCGGGAAAATAAACGTTGATGTTTTTGCTCCGGGAGAAGAAATCTATGCAACGGTTCCAAACAATAAATACAAGTTTTTACAAGGAACTTCAATGGCATCGCCAAATGCAGCCGGAGTTGCAGCCTTAATCCGTTCTTACTATCCAAAATTGAAAGCATCTCAGGTAAAACATATTTTAATGGATTCAGGAGTAGCGCTTCCTGCGAAGGTTATTTTGGGAGAAAATCCAAATCCGGATCAAAAACCGGTTGCAGTTTCTTCAGCTGAATCATCAAAAACAGCAAAAATGGTAAATGCTTATAATGCTTTATTGATGGCGGAACAAATGTCAAAAAAATAGAAAATATACAATACTAATCCAATGGAAGAGTGTAAACTCTTCCATTTTTTATTATAAATATTATGCACAAAATTATTCTACTTTCTTTTTTGAGTTTTGGTTTAAACTCAGCTTTTGCCCAAAACGCTCCATATTGGCAACAACATGTCGATTATAAAATGGAGGTTTCGATGGATGTAAAAAACTATCAATATAAAGGAAAACAAGAATTGGTTTATACCAATAATTCATCAGACACTTTAAAGAAAGTTTTTTATCATTTGTTTCCAAATGCATTTCAGCCGGGAAGCGAAATGGATGCGCGTTTGCATTCGATAAAAGATCCCGACGGAAGAATGGTCACCAAAACAAAAGGTGCCGATGGAAAAGATATTAAGCAAAGCCGAATTGAAACGTTGAAACCAAACGAAATTGGATTTTTAAAAATCACAAATTTCAAACAAGATGGTGCAACAGCTCAAACCAGAACTTCAGGAACGATTCTGGAAGTAACTTTGGCTAAACCAATTTTACCAAATTCTAAATCGACTTTTACTTTAGATTTTGACGGACAGGTTCCGGTTCAGGTTCGTCGTTCGGGACGTAATAATTCTGAAGGTGTTGAATTATCAATGTCACAATGGTATCCTAAATTAGCCGAATTTGATTTTGAAGGATGGCACGCAGATCCTTACATTGCCAGAGAATTTCATGGTGTTTGGGGGAATTTTGACGTAAAAATTACAATTGACAAAGAATACACCATTGGTGGTTCTGGATATTTGCAGGATAAAAATGAAATTGGTCACGGTTACGAAGATGCCGGTGTAACAGTTAATTATCCTAAAAAAGCAAAAACATTAACCTGGCATTTTATCGCACCAAATGTTCACGATTTTACATGGGCTGCAGATAAAGAATACACACATGATATCGTAAAAGGACCAAACGATGTCGATTTGCATTTCTTCTACAAAAACAATCCAAAAACTACAGCAAACTGGAAGCAATTAGAGCCTTTAATGGTAAAAGTAATGGATTTCTACAATCACAAAGTTGGTGCTTATCCTTATAAACAATACTCTTTTATTCAGGGTGGAGATGGTGGAATGGAGTACGCAATGTGTACTTTAATGTTAGGAAACGGAACGCTTGAAGGAATTCTGGGAACTGCAACACACGAATTAGGACATTCCTGGTTTCAGCATATTTTGGCTTCAAACGAATCAAAACATCCCTGGATGGATGAAGGTTTTACAACTTACATTGAAGACCTTGCTTTGAATGAATTAAAAGGAGATAAAAAAGTAGAAAATCCGTTTAAAGGAAATTACAATGCTTATTACAGCCTGGTAAATTCAGGAAAAGAACAGCCACAAACAACACACGGAGATCGTTACGACGAAAACAGACCTTACAGCATTTCATCTTATATTAAAGGAAGTATCTTTTTATCACAATTAGAATATGTAATTGGAAAAGAAAATGTTGATGCCGCTTTAAAAAGATATTTCAACGATTTCAAATTCAAACATCCAACGCCAAATGATATCAAAAGATCTGCAGAAAGAGTTTCAGGAGCAGAGTTAGATTGGTATCTAATTGATTGGGCAGAAACGGCAAACACAATTGATTACGGAATCAAAGATGTTGCTGACAATGCAGGAAAAACAACTGTTACTTTAGAAAGAATTGGCAGAATGCCAATGCCAATTGATTTGACTGTTGAATACACAGACGGAACTTCTGAAAGTTTCTACATTCCGTTGAGAATGATGAATTTCATTAAACCAAATCCAAACCCAAATGTAAAAAGAACCGTTTTGGAAGACTGGGCGTGGGCAATGTCAAACTATAGTTTTACAATTGATAAAAGCAAAACAGCAATCAAAAAAATCACAATCGATCCAAGCGGATTAATGGCTGATGTGAAAGCTGCGAATAATGTTTATGAAGTGAAATAACAAAAAATAAGCTTCAATAAAAAAGCCCTTAAAATAATTTTAAGGGCTTTTTCTTTTTCAAATTTATCTAAAATATTTAGACTGTTTTTATTTCTGTTAGAATGTCGGAATGCGTTTTCTTAAAAGGAAACCATTGCCTGTAAGAGGCACATCTCCAAAGATATTCAATAGGGCCATAATTGTATTTTGACAACCACCATTTGCTTATAAATAACTGAATTATAAAAACAAAAATAGCCAGTGAAAAGTAAAACCAATAAGGCATCGGATCAGCTACTCCCAAACCAATACCGGAGAAAATAAAAGCAACTAATAGGCTTTGGCTGATATAATTGGTCAAAGTCATTTTACCGCCGTAACTAAAATATTCGAAAATCGTTTTGAGTTTTCCGTTAGTGTATAATAAAATAATTCCGGTTGCGATAAAAGTCATTGAGCTTATAATAAGCCAGAAATACGGATGGAAGAATTTAAGAAAACCGGCTTTGTATTCAATAGCAAAATAAAAACCAACACCAATTATAACAGCAATAAACAGGCTGATTATAAGTACATATTGTAAAAGTTTTTTCATTTTCTGCAAACGATTAAAAAAATCTATTTTTTGAAGGAAAACACCAAAAAGCATACAGGCCAGCATTACAAGATGAGCCGTAATGGCATAACCCGGAGAAATGATTTGCTGGTAAAAAGCAGCCAGTAAATTAAATTTAAAAAAGTCAAGCCAGTTTCCTGAATAATATAATTTTAAATATTCCGGATTTGAGATAATATCTATTCTTTCAAAATTAAAGCTCTTAATGTAAGCCATAACAAAAGGAATACTTAGAATAAGAACAGCGGAAATAATGGCTAATGTTTTTGGAGAACTTTTATAAAAAAGCAATAATACAAGTCCTAAAAAAGCATAATCTTTTAAGATGTCTCCAAACCAAAAAGCAGAATGAATAAAAGCCAGCACAAAAAGTAATAGCATTCGCCAGCTAAAAAAAGTAATCGGGTTTTTGCCTTTTGCAGCGACATTATTAATTAAAATGGCAAAACCATAACCAAATAAAATGGTCAATAAAGTCCAGGATTTTCCCGAGAAAAAATACCGATCAAAAGTAGATAGTATTTCAGTTAAAAAACTAGAAGCTTCATTGGGCACATCGATATGGGGAATACCAGTATAATTGCCAATTACAACGCCTAAGATGGCCCAGCCACGCAGAATATCGACAATAGCATTTCTTTTGCCTTGTTCGACAGGATAATAAGAATTTGTCATTTGATTAACTTTTTTGTTGTGATTTGATTGATGATTTTAGATAAATTTGAAATTATTCTAACAGAACCAAATTTAATAAAATTATGTATCGGGCAGTTTGTTGTAAAATATATTTCATGAAAAAAGCGTGTTATTCTAAAAATACTTTAGAATAACACGCTTTAAAATAATCGGGAATTTTAGGTTATCCCAAATGTTCCAGCATATCTTTTGTCATTGATTCCAGATCAAAAGTATGTTGCCAGTTCCAGTCTTTTCTTGCTTCGGTATCGTCAATACTTGCCGGCCAGCTGTCCGCAATTTTCTGACGGAAATCAGGCTCATAAGTAATTTCAAATTCAGGAATATGTTTTTTAATTTCAGCAGCAATTTCTGTTGGAGTAAAACTCATAGCTGCTAAATTGTATGAAGAATGTATTTTGATTTTTTCCTCAGGCGCCTGCATAATAGAGATAGTTGCATTAATAGCATCATCCATATACATCATTGGCATTTTTGTTTCAGATGATAAAAAGCACTCATATTTTTTATCGGCAATAGCCTTATAGAAAATATCAACAGCATAATCTGTAGTTCCGCCGCCCGGAGGTGTAGACCAGCTTATTAAGCCCGGATAACGAATACTGCGAACATCAACACCATAAATATTATGATAATATTCGCACCATCTTTCACCTGCTTGTTTGCTAATTCCGTAAACCGTAGAAGGCTCCATAATCGTATATTGCGGCGTATTTTCTTTAGGAGTTGTAGGTCCAAAAACAGCAATACTTGACGGCCAGAAAATCTTTTTTATTTTTTTGGCTTTAGCCAGATTCAAAACATGAAAAAGGGAATTCATATTCAAATCCCAGGCAAAAGCAGGATTTTTTTCGGCTGTAGCCGATAAAAGTGCCGCCATCAAATAAATATCCGTAATTTGATGTACTTCAACAAGATGCTCAATTTGATTAAAATCTAAAGCATTAACCACTTCAAAAGGGCCTGAATTAACAACATCAGTATTTAGTTTTCGAATATCAGAAGCAATTACATTTTCTGTTCCGTAGATTTTGCGTAATTTTTGGGTGAGTTCTGTCCCAATCTGACCGCAAGCCCCAATGATTAATATTTTTGGATTCATTTGTGTTGTTTTTTAGATGCACAAATATAACGTTTTCGCAAATAATTTTACTTTTCAGAATAACAAATTATAAATTTAACAACAATTAAGATGCTTTTTTGGATTATTCTCCGTTGAGCCTTTTGTTGTTTTAACGCACTGCACGCAAAGCTGATTCAACACAAAGCTTTTTGAACTTTGTGTTTTTATGCGTAATACAAAATTAAACCTTAGCGTACTTTGTGGTTAAATTTTTTTCACACAATTAAATTCGGGATAATTCGAGCAATTCGTGGCAAAAAAAACATCCATGATTTATAGAATCTTTAGCAAAAAACAGCATTCATAATTGTAAATTTACTTTGTAACTTTGTAGCTTAATGTTTTACCAAATGAAATATAAAATATCTCTTTTTTTACTTTTGATTTTTGTACTGAATTCATGTCAGGATGAAGACGAAAAACGACGTGCGGCGAATGAAAAAGAAGCAAAAAAGAACGAAAAAATATTTAATAACATCAATAAAGCCTGGATTTTTATTGATGAACCCATTAATGAAGTTTCAGAGCAAAACGAAAGAAACTGGCCGGAATGGCGCGATTTCCTAAAAGAAATTGGAGAAAAACCAAGAAAAACGATTGGTGCGTTTCAAAAAAAGTCAACCGCAATTTCGAAAAAAGCATTGGCATTAAACAATAATATTCCAACGCAATTTAATCAGCCTCAAATAAAAAGCCGAATTTCGATTTTGATTACCAAAGTCAAAATGATGGATTTATTTATTCATTTGAGCCAGATTCCCGATGAAAAAGTGACTTTTTTAATTGGAGATATCAACAAAGAATTAGTCTCGTTAGAAAGACAAATGGATAACCTTGTGGTAAAAAGTAAAATTCCAAAAGAGCAGGGAGAAGAAGATTTCCTGAGAATGTTAGATACAACACGTGCGATTCCAAATACAACTGTGGCGCCTATGCCGCCGCAAAATATAGATCAAAAAGTACCAAAAGTTGAGTAAAAACGCCTTATATACAATGTATGATAATCTGCCAAAAAATCAGCAGATTGCCACACAATTACTAGAACAAAATCAAATAAAAATGCATCTTAACGGATTGTTAGGATCTGCAGTTTCATTTGTTTTACGCGCCGTTTTCAAAAAAACAGAACTGCCTTTTCTGATTGTTTTAGACAATAAAGAAGAAGCCGCTTATTATTTGAATGATCTCGAACAAATGATTGGCGAACAGGATGTATTGTTTTATCCTGCATCATTTCGACGTCCGTATCAGGTTGATGAAACTGACAATGCTAATGTTTTACTTCGCGCTGAGGTTTTAAACCGAATTAATTCGCGTAAAAAACCAGCCATAATTGTTACTTATCCAGAGGCACTTTTCGAGAAAGTAGTAACACGCCAGCAATTGGACAAAAACACTTTGAAAGTGGCTTTGAATGATAAAATTTCAATTGATTTTATCAACGAAGTTTTATTTGAATATGAGTTTAAAAGAGTCGACTTTATTACAGAGCCGGGCGAATTTTCGGTTCGTGGAGGAATTGTCGATGTATTCTCCTTTTCAAACGATCATCCGTACAGAATTGAATTCTTCGGAAATGAAGTAGACAGCATCAGAAGTTTTGATGTCGAAACCCAATTGTCTGTGGAAACCCATAAAAAAATCACGATTATTCCGAATGTCGAAAACAAGATATTTCAGGAAAACCGCGAAAGTTTCTTAGATTATATTTCTGAGAAAACTGTAATTTTTATTCAAAATACGGACGGACTTTTCAGTCAGTTAGACAAACAATTTGCAAGGGCAGAAGAAGCTTTTGGGAAACTTTCGGGCGAAATAAAACACGCTGCTCCGGAACAATTATTCTTAAATCAAAGCTCTTTTATCAAACGTGCCTTAGATTTTTCTATTGTAGAATTGGCTTCAACCCGAGCGACAGCGAACGGACGAAGTAAACCAATTTTCAAAACAACCAAAACATTCGATTTTCATATTAATCCTCAGCCCTCTTTCAATAAACAATTTGATTTATTGTTGAATAATCTGAGCGAAAATCATTTTAACGGATATAAAAATTATTTATTCTGTTCGAATGAAACGCAGGCAAAACGTTTTCACGATATTTTTGAATCGTTAGACGAAGCCAATTCAGAGAACATCCGCAAACAATATCATACCATTGTATTGCCTTTGTATCAAGGATTTATTGACGAAGAAAATCAGATTACGGCATATACCGATCACCAGATTTTTGAGCGTTATCATAAATTCAATATTAAAAACGGGTATTCTAAAAAACAGAATATTACGCTTAAAGAACTGACCGCACTTTCGGTTGGTGATTACGTAACACACATCGATCACGGAATTGGAAAGTTTGGCGGATTGCAGAAAATTCAGGTGGAAGGCAAAACACAAGAAGCGATAAAACTGGTTTATGCCGATAATGATATCGTGTACGTAAGCATTCATTCGCTTCATAAAATCTCAAAATACAACGGAAAAGACGGAACACCGCCAAAAATTTATAAGTTAGGATCGAACGCCTGGAAACTTTTAAAACAAAAAACCAAAGCGCGCGTCAAACATATTGCGTTCAATTTAATTCAGTTGTATGCAAAACGCCGATTGGAAAAAGGATTTCAGTTTGCGCCGGACAGTTATTTGCAAAACGAATTAGAAAGTTCGTTTATCTACGAAGATACGCCGGATCAAACCAAATCGACGGCAGAAGTAAAAGCCGACATGGAAAGCGATCGCCCAATGGACCGTTTGGTTTGTGGTGACGTTGGTTTCGGAAAAACGGAAGTCGCCATTCGTGCCGCATTTAAAGCCGTTGACAATAGTAAACAAGTTGCTGTTTTGGTTCCGACGACTATTTTGGCGTACCAGCATTACAGAACTTTTTCGGAACGATTAAAAGATATGCCGGTTTCTATTGGTTATTTAAATCGATTTAGAACCGCAAAACAAAAAGCACAAACCTTAAAAGATTTAGCCGAAGGAAAACTTGATATCGTAATTGGAACACATCAATTAGTCAATAAAAATGTGGTTTTTAAAGACCTTGGTTTATTGATTGTCGATGAGGAACAAAAGTTTGGTGTTAACGTAAAAGATAAACTAAAAACCATTGCGGCAAATGTTGATACGTTAACATTAACCGCAACGCCAATTCCGAGAACTTTACAATTTTCGTTAATGGCGGCACGAGATTTATCCGTAATTACAACGCCTCCGCCAAATCGATATCCCATAGAAACAAATGTTGTTGGATTTAATGAAGAAGTAATTCGTGATGCGATTTCGTATGAAATTCAGCGAAACGGACAGGTTTTCTTCATTAATAATAGAATTGAAAATATAAAAGAAGTGGCCGGAATGATTCAGCGTTTGGTACCAAATGCCAGAGTCGGAATTGGTCACGGACAAATGGAAGGAGCGAAACTTGAAGAATTGATGTTAGGTTTCATGAACGGAGATTTTGATGTTTTGGTGGCAACCACAATTATCGAAAGTGGTTTGGACGTTCCAAATGCCAACACGATTTTCATCAACAACGCCAATAATTTCGGATTATCAGATTTGCATCAAATGCGTGGACGCGTTGGTCGAAGCAATAAAAAAGCATTCTGTTATTTCATCTGTCCGCCGTATTCTTCTATGACTGAAGATGCCAGAAAACGTATTCAGGCGTTGGAACAATTTAGCGAGTTAGGAAGTGGTTTCAACATTGCGATGAAAGATCTTGAAATTCGTGGAGCAGGAGATTTATTGGGTGGAGAACAAAGCGGTTTCATCAACGAAATTGGTTTTGATACGTACCAAAAAATCATGAACGAAGCTATCGAAGAATTGAAGGAAAACGAGTTCAAAGATTTATATCCGGAAGAGAACGATATTGAAACGAAAGAATATGTAAAAGATCTGCAAATTGATACCGATTTTGAGCTTTTGTTTTCTGATGAATACATAAATAATGTTACCGAACGTTTGAGTTTATACAACGAGTTGGGCAGCGTGAAAAATGAAGCAGAACTGGTAATTTTCCAAAACAAATTAATTGACCGTTTTGGACCAATGCCTCCGCGTGCCAATGCGTTGATGAACAGTATTCGCATCAAATGGATTGCAACAGCTGTTGGTATTGAGAAACTGGTCATGAAAAAAGGAAAAATGATTGGCTATTTTGTTTCGGATCAGCAGTCTGATTATTACCAATCGACTAAGTTTAGAAAGGTTTTACAATTTGTACAAAAATATAGCAATCTGTGCCAGATGAAGGAAAAACAAACTCCTAACGGTTTGCGGCTTTTATTGACTTTTGAAAATGTAAAATCAACCAAACGCGCTTTAGAATTGATGGAATTATTGGGAGAGTAATATTTTTAGAAGCAGATAAATTTGGTTTCATAAGAAACATTAGTCCCGCTATCCCTTACAATCTTTTGTGCCGAACCCCGGCACAAAAGGATTTTCAGTCCTATCGGGGCTAAGCGAGAAATTTAGTAATTCTATCATGTTTTACTAGAAATGCAAAATTTCAGCAACTAAATATTAAGTTTTATTTATCTTTTACTTAAGAAAAAACTTAGAAGTAAAAAGGTTTCTTTGGATACAATTTCCAAACCAACTTATATGCAAAATCAGTACATTTTTTTATTTTTACTTTTTGGATTAACTTCAATTTTCGCTCAGGAAACACCGCAAATTATAGCTGCAGATTCTTTAAAATCAGAAACAATAGATCCTTTAAGACCTGCCAAAGCAGCTTTTTACTCCGCTATTTTTCCGGGATTGGGACAGATTTACAATAAAAAATACTGGAAACTTCCTTTGGTTTATGGTGCAATTGGTACGAGCGTTTATCTTTATATAGACAATCAAAAAAGCTATAATCTCTACAGAGACGAATATAAAAACAGATTGGCAGGAAATCCAAGTTCCTCTGCAAGTTTAGCCAGATTTGATGAAAGCAGATTAATTGCTGCTCAAAAAGGATTTCAAAGAAACAGAGATTTATCAGCATTATTCATTGTTGGTTTTTATGTTTTAAATATAATTGATGCTAATATTGATGCCGCTTTATCTCAATTTAATGTGAGTGAAAATTTAGCTTTTAAACCGGCAATGATAAATAACAATAGTACATTAAAGAATGATTTTGGAGTTGCTTTAAACTATTCGTTTTAAAAAAATTTGTGGTAAAAAAACATATTCAAAATAAAAAATGGCCTATGAAAATTTTCATAGGCCATTTAGTTTTTAAATTAAAACGGAATTATCTCACAATCAGTTTTTTAGTCACATTCAAAGCTGCTGAATTGATATTTACAATATAAATACCAGAACTTAAATGATGATTAATTTGTCCTGAAGCTGAAAGTTTTTCAGTCAAAACAGTTCTTCCGTTCATATCAGAAACTGTTATTGAAGCCGAATTTCCATTTTCTAATTCAGGTAATAAAACCTGAAAGGTATCTGTAGAAGGGTTCGGATAAATACTAATTACTTTTTCGGTTTCTGAAACATCATCAACTTTTAAAGCCGATTTTCCTGTTCCAACAGTTGTTGGTTCCAATTGCCATTGCGCACTAAACCAGCCATCCTGAGAATTGCCATATTGTGCAGATCCTGTTTGGTTCTCCACATGAATGATATTTCCGGATTGCCATCTGTTTCTTAAACGAACCCAGGTTCCGTCGATGTAATCAGCAGACCATTGTGCGCTCCAGAAAGTAGTATCTGTTATATTAGACTGGACACTACCAGTTTGGCCTTCAATATTAATTAATTCTCCGGTTGCTACATTTTTCAATACAAAATAAGTCGCATCAATCGCAATTTTTTGCCATTTGTAATTGTTGCTGGCAATTGTTGCTCCGTAACCCACATTTGCTCCGGCATCAGATAAATAAGCTCCTGTCCATCTGTTTTTGATGGTGTAATATGTTCCTCCTGTTGAAGTCGTAGAAACGGTTACGGCACAAGTACTTGTTTTATTTCCGTCAACTGTTGAAACTGTAATTGTTGCATTTCCATTAGCTACAGCGGTAATTAAACCAGAACTGTTAACAGTTGCGACAGCAGTATTATTTGAACTATAAGTTACCGCTTTATTTGTTGCATTTGAAGGCAAAACAGTTGGAGTTAATTGTTGCGTTGCACCAACGGATAATGAAGCTGTAGCCGGACTCAAACTTACGCTGGTAACGGCAACACCGGTTCCAGGATTAGAATCATACCAGGTTGCGTTCATGTACCAACCCGTTTTGTTTCTGCTTAAGTTGGCTGTTTGACTTGTTCCGTCGTTAAAAATTAAATTTGTTGACGTTACATTGGTAAATATATAACTGTACCAGCCATTTCCGGCATTGGTCATGTTTACGCCCGGCCATGATGCATCGGCTAAGACTCCGGTTGGTAAAGCACTCCAATAATAAATTTTAATTCCGGTTCCCCAAGTTGATGGTTTGTAGAAATAAACCGTAAAATTCGTATTTGGGTTTACAGTAATTGCTGCAATGGCAGTTTTACTTCCATCTTGTGTTGTTACGGTAATATTAGCTGTTCCTGCCGAAACTGCCGTTACCAATCCAGATGAATTTACAGTGGCAACCGCTGTATTGCTAGATGACCAAGTTACTGTTTTGTTGGAGGCATTTGCCGGAGCAATTGTTGCTGAAAGCTGTTGTGTGTTTCCTGTATACAAACTTGCCGTTGTTGGTGAAACACTTACGGAAGCAACCGGAATTGCTGCAACTGTTATGGCTGAAGTCGCTGTTTTATTTCCGTCAACTGTTTTAACTGTAATGGTTGTTGTTCCTGCTGAAACTGCTGAAACCAATCCAGATGCGTTTACAGTTGCCACGGCTGTATTACTAGATGTCCAGGTTACGTTTTGGTTCGTTGCATTTGCCGGAGCAATTGTTGCGTTTAATTGCTGTGTAGATCCTAAACCAACCGTTGCTGTTGTAGGACTAACAGAAACTCCTGTAACCGCTACAACCGGCGCATTTGTATTGGTTAAAACCAAATATTCATAAGCTGCAAATGTTCTTGTAGCACCAGTAGTTAAAGTAACGGAAGCATTATTATTATACGGATTTACATAAGTTCCAGCCAAAGCTGCCGGAATTACATAAGATTTAGAAGCATTCCTTAAATTCGACATTACGATCACTTTTTCAGAACCTAATGTTTTGGTAAAAATGCTGATATCATCATTTGCATATTGAGTCAAATCTCCACGTCTGATTGCGGCGCTTGCCGTTCTGAAATTTAGAATTTTAGCAAAATCAGCAGCTGCGGTTGGGTTTTGAGACCAGTTGAATTTGAATCCCTGCCAAGGCCAGTCGGTTTTAGGTTCGTAATCAATTTCCTGTCCGCTCATTAAAAAAGGAACGCCTTTCATATAAGCCGAAACTAAGAAATTAGCAACGATTCCGTTATGGTTGTTGAAGATTACAAATGGTCTTTGAACGCCATTATCATTCGTATAAGTATCGTGATTTCCGGTATAACGAACGGCTTGATTTGAGCCTGTTGCATTGGCATATTCATAATCGTTTATGGTTTGAAAACGTTGTGAAACCGGACCTCCGGCTGCCACATCTTTTAAGGCATTCCAAAACCAACGGTCACCAAAGTTCATGTCAAAACCTGCCGTAAAGTTGGCTTGTCTGTCTCCTTCGGCTAACATTAATAATTTATGCGATGAAATTCCGCGGATATTTCCAATCACTTCTGACCAAAAATCAAGTGGTGGATTATTCGCATAATCGCAACGGTAACCGTCGACATTTGCAGCGAGAATCCAATAGCGCATCGCATCTTTTATGGCGCTTCTTGTCGCTGAACTATTAAGATCAAGTGCCGCAATATCTGAAAAGTTTCCTAATTGCTGGATCGTTGTTCCGCTTCTCAAATAATACTCAGGATGCGTGGTTGTCCAGGCATTGTCCCAGGATGTTCCGTTAATGGCAATATCAAGAATTACCGCCATTCCGCGGCTATGAGCGCCATCGACTAAAGTTCTTAAATCTGACAGTGAACCATATTCTGATCCCACGGCTTTAAAATCTTTGATACAATAAGGCGAAGGTGAACTTCTGGAATCGGTACCGTGTGGGTAAATGGGCATTAAATAAATAACATTGGTGCCAAGTGCTTTTATATTATCTAAACGGGCGGTTACTCCGGCTAGATTTCCGTTGGCACTAAACGGACGAATATGTACCTGATACATGTTTACGTCTCTCGTATCCGGAACACCTGCGAAAGGCGTGCCGTACTGAGGCGGATCTTGTGCATAAACTGAACTTACAAATAATAATAGAAAACAGACTATTGTTTTCGTGAAATGAAATAATCCGGTGGTAATTTTGATTTTCATAATTTTTGTTTTTTGCATGCTTGTCAGCATCTCTAACTAAAATTCATTCTCACTCGCATTGTTTTTAAATTCGACAAACATTTTGTGGTTAATAGTTTTCAAGTAGTAAAATTTTAAATTTTGCCCAGGATTTGGGCAGTAGTTTTTTCCGCCACGAATTCACGAATTATTTTTTTTTAATCTTAAATAGATTAATAATTCGTGAATTTGTGGCGGAAAAATGGGTTACATAAGAATATGTAACGTTCTATAACTTTTTCAATCCCTTTAATTCTGAAGCATTTCCTTCTTTGATACTGATGGCAACACCTCCACCCGGAGCTAAATACTGTTTTAAAGTTGTTTTTGAGGTTACAACAACTTTAGTCACGGTATATTTTTGTGGCGTTTTATTCCAGTTGGCTTCTTTGGCGTCAGCATAAATCGTAGCGATAAAGTTTTTGCCGGCAGGTAAATAGTCAAAAGTAATATTGGCAGTTCTGGCATTTTCATCGGTAATTCCACCTACAAACCAGGCGTCTTTTCCTTTTGCTTTACGGGCAATTGTGATGTAATCTCCCGGTTCAGCTTCCAGAATATAACTGTTATCCCAATCTACAGCAACATCTTTGATGAACTGAAATGCATCTGGAAAACGCTCGTAGTTTCCAGGAATATCTGCCGCCATTTGCAACGGACTGTACATCGTAACGTAATAGGCCAATTGTTTTACCAAAGTCGTATTCACACGTTGAGAACTTCCGGTTCCGTAATACGAAAGATCGGTTTGGAAAATTCCAGGCGTATAATCCATTGGTCCGCCCATTAAACGGGTAAACGGCAAAATCGTAGTATGATCAGGTGCTAAACCTCCCATAGATTCAAACTCAGTTCCACGGGCAGATTCCTGTGCAATCCAGTTTGGGAAAGTTCTGTGTAAACCTGTTGGTCTAACGGCTTCGTGACTGTCAATCATGATTTTATAATCAGCAGCACGTTTGGCTACGTTGATGTAATGATTGACCATCCATTGTCCGTCATGGTGTTCGCCACGCGGAATAATTTTACCCACATAACCTGTTTTTACGGCGTCATAACCATTATCATTCATAAATTGAAAAGCACGATCTAAACGACGCTCATAATTGGTAGCAGATCCTGAAGTTTCGTGGTGCATGATAATTTTCACCCCTTTTGAAGCGGCATAAGCATGAACTGCTTTTACATCAAAATCCGGATAAGCGGTTACGTAATCAAAAACTTCTTCTTTCCAGTTTCCAATCCAGTCTTCCCAGCCGATGTTCCATCCTTCGATAAGAATCGCATCGAAACCGTTTTTAGAAGCAAAATCAATGTATTCTTTGGCTCTTTCAGTTGTGGCTCCGTGTTTTCCGTTTGGCGTAAGTTTGGTAAAATCATCTGTCAGTTTTACATTGTTCTCTTTTCCAAAAGCCCATGTACTTTTTCCGGCAACGAAATATTCCCACCAAATTCCGATGTATTTTACCGGTTTTATCCACGAAACATCTTTATAACTTGTAGGTTCGTTTAGGTTCAGAATTAATTTTGAAGCCAAAATATCTGTTGCTTTATCACTTACCACAATGGTTCTCCACGGCGATTGTGCATCTGTTTGCATGTATCCTTTTGCACCCACAGCATCTGGTGCTAAATGACTGATCATTTTGTTGTTTGCAGCATCAACTTCAAGATACATAGCCGGATAATTGATTAATCCCGCTTCGTGAATATTGATGTATAAACCATCATCAGATTTCATCATAGAAGGTGTTTGAACCGATAATTCTTTGATTGGCCATTGCGCATTGATTTCGATCGTTGCTTTTTTCATCAACGAAGGAATTTCAGAAATTTTCGAAGTTGTATACGCATATTCGTTGGTATCATAATCTCCCGGAATCCAGAAAATTTTGTGATTTCCAGCCAGATTAAATTCAGAACGTTCTTCTTTAATTACAAAATAGCTTAGGTCATTTTGCTTTGGAAATTCATATCTAAAACCTAATCCGTCGTTGAATAAACGGAAACGAATTCTAATATATCTGTTGTTATTTTTCGCTTGCGCCAAAGTGACAACCAATTCGTTGTAATTATTGCGAATTGTTTTTTCTTCGCCTAAAACCGGATTCCAATTTTCATCAACAGAAGATTGTGCTGTATTTGTAACGGTAAAACCATCCAAAAACGAAGGCATATTTTGAAGCTCTAAACCCAAAGAACTTGGCTTTATAACTGCTTTTTGTTTATATGATAATTGATAAGACGGAATTCCGCCTTGTTTTAATTCAAATTTCAGAGAAAGATTTTTGTTTGGCGAAGTTATTTCCTGCGCCTGAATCCATAAAGAATTGGCACAAATGAAAAGTAACAATGCGATTTTTTTGCTTCGAATGTGAAGCGAATTGTGGGATTGAAAATTCATGTTATTTAGTTTTTTGCAAATCTAATTTATTAAACTTGCTTTTGTATTAGTTTTTCAATACTAAATACTGAAAAGGTTCTAATGTTATTTCTGTACCAACTGTTACAGCCGTTCCTGCGAAAGCATCTTTCCAGGTTCCTTTTAAGGCCGGTGATACCAAATATTTAGTTGTTGAATTGGTTAAGTTTGAGAGAACTAAAACTTTTTCAGCATCTTTTTCCATTGTAAAAGCACTTACAGCATTACTGCTATAGCCTGTAAAATTCCCTTTTTTAATGGCATTGCTGTTGTTTCTAAAAGCAATAATTTTTTTGTATTCAGCAAGCATTTCCGTATCTGCTGTCGACCAGTCGATAGGAGTTCTTGCGAAATAATTCAATCTTTGCGCATAACCAATTTCCTGTCCGTTGTAAATCATCGGAACCGATTTTAAATAAGCAGCCACAACAAAAGTTGCTATTGATCCTTTTTTACCTCCAAAAAGTTCCAACGGAGTTCCTTCTGTAAGATTCACGTCATGATTGGTAGTGTATCGTACCACTCTGTTTTCCGGATTGTAGTTATTGGCATATTCTGTGGCATTAGAATCCTGAATTGTGGTTGCAGGTTTGTTTTCTTTGAAAAGCTGTTCTAAAGTACTAAAGAAATTAAAACCAAACGTATAATCAAAACCTGATACAAAGTGAGTTCCTTTAGAACCTTCGGCCAGCATTAAAATAGTTTGATTTTTTTTGATGCTTCTCAGTTTCGTAATAGCATCTGACCAAAAATTCTGTGGTACAAAATCGGCATAATCACATCTGAAACCGTCTACATTTGCAGTGTAAACCCAATATGACATGGCATCGATCATGGCCTCTTTCATTTCGGCATTGTTGAAATTTAATTGTGCGACATCAGCATAATTTGTTCCCGGCGGAATAATAATATTTCCCTTGTCATCTTTTTGATACCAGTCCGGATGTTGTGTAATCCAGACGTTATCCCAAGCAGTATGATTGGCAACCCAGTCTAATACAACGGCCATGTTTTTTTTGTGCGCTTCTTCAACTAAGGTCTGAAGATCTTTTAAAGTTCCAAAATCCGGATTTACGGCTTTGTAATCCTGTACAGCATAAGGCGAACCTAATTCTCCTGAAGCTTTTACTTTTCCAACAGGATAAATGGGCATTAAGTAAATCACATTGGCACCCAATTCCTGAATTTGTGCTAGCCTGTCCTGAACACCTTTTAAGTTTCCGGCCTGACTAAAAGCACGAATATTTACCTGATAAATGATGGCATCTTCCTTTTTTGGCATTTTGTCAAAAGAGGCTCCATATTGTGTATACGGAGAATCCGGAGTTTTTGCATCGTCATCAGAAGAACTGCAGGAAAGAAACGCTAAAGCGAGCAGTAATGTCTGAACGATTTTTATATTTGATTTCATATTTTTTGAATTTGTTTTTAATAGTCTATAGTTTAAGATAGCCTGCCTTTCGCTCAAAAAAGGCAGGTATCACTCAAACTAATCTAGCTTTATTACAATGTTAGATTATTTTTTAACGATGGTGTAAGCTGCAGTTGCCGGATATCCAAGGCCTACAGGATCAACATCGTTTATTTTAAATGTGATTTCATAAGTACCGGCTTCAACATAATAAGCACCCTGATCGTCCAGATAAACCAATCCGTCGGATGTGTTTTTAGGACCATAGTTGATTGTCCAGCTGTTATTTAATCTGAATTTTACATTTCCAGGTACTAAATCAACGGTAATTTTCCATGTTTTTGTCTGATAATCATAGTTCATTGGTGTGCTGTTATCCCAGCTTCCGGCAGTTGCGTCACCCACAATTCCCCATGAATATGGAGCTGCTGTCCATTTTAGAGTATTCAGATTAACTTTTACCTGATAAGAACCTTCTCCAGGCAGTGCGAAATCGGCAGTACTCATGTTTTTTAAGTCACTGTTAGTTGCTCCTGCACCATAATATTGTTCCCAGTTTCTTCCCTGATTTAGTTTAAATACAGGACCATAACCCGGAAGAACGGTTACATAACCCTGATAAATACCTTTTGAGATAGCAGGTAAAGCAAGGGCAGTTTCGACATTCCATTCTCCCTGATACGCGCCAGGCATATATATTTCGCCAAAAACAACACTTTTTTCATAAGGTGTAACGGTTAATGTAACAGGATTTGAATAGATTTTGCGGTCCATTGCAGCTTCTACACGAACAGCCAATTGTCCTGCAGCGTCTATTGGAAGTCCCAAATCAACCGCTATTTTATTTAATTCAAGATCTGTAAATGCCTTGCTTAAAACATCAGAACCTACTTCAATTCGTTTGGCTTTTTGCCACGCCTGACTTCCGCTTATATCACTAACTAAATCAAATTGCACGGCATAAGTAACGGGAGCAGCAATTGGAAACGTAACTGCCGGCCATGAAAGCAGTAGAGCCTGTTCATCTGCAGTATCTTCTGAAAGCACGATTGTACTTGATGAAGCCACAATTTGTGATGGAAAACTTACTGCTTTTAAAGTTGTTAATTGGCCATCTGTTTCGCAGGATGTACCTAAAAAAAGCAAGCCGCCTAACAAGAGTAATTTGTTTATATATTTTTTCATGATTGTTTTGTTTTTAGTAATAACCCTCGTTTTGTTTTAATCCTCTGTTGGCATCTAATGCAGATGTTGGAATTGGGAACAATTTTCTATAAGCAGGAGATTCTGGTCTGAACTCGTTTGCCAATAAAAATTTATCAAAACGAATCATGTCTTGTCTTCTGTGGCCTTCCCAGTTTAGTTCAAATCCTCTTTCGTTGTAAACATCATCCAAAGTTGGGTTTGCAGCTAATCCTGTTAATCCTGCACGTACTCTGATTTGGTCAATAAAAGGTTTTGCTGTAGCAGCATTTCCTAAACGAACATAACATTCTGCTTTCATTAAAAGTACATCAGCATATCTGAAAATTGGAAAGTCATTTGAAGCTCCTCCGCCTGATCTTGGCGTTGCCGGATAAAATTTCACATTACGAACACCAGCCTGAGGCGCAGCTCCGGGATTGTCTAAAGAAGCAACATCGAGAGTGTAATTAAATCCGCCCGCTTGTTCGCCTACTAAAAATTGTTTGATTCGAATGTCATTTGCATCATATTTCAGGAAGAAATCCTTAGGTACAATAGTTCCGTTCCAGCCATCATATCCAAATAAATTTTTACCATGCGGACCGTATAAACTACGAGTGGCGTAAATATTTCGGGAAACGACATCAAGAGTGGCATAAATAGGCAAAATAGTTTCATCATCCGGAAGTACGTCTCCAAATAATTCATAATATTTATTTCCTAACGGGCTTGCATCATTTTTTTCTCCTGAATGAAGACTAAAACCACCTTCGCTCACTTTATTACAAGCGGCTAAACATTCATTCCATTTGGATTCTCCGGTATATACTTCGGCATTCAGATATACTTTTGCCAGTAAGGTATAACCGGCCCATTTGTTGAATCTTCCATAGTAATTTCCTCCTTTTGTTGTAGAAAGCAGGTCTACGTTTTCAGTGATTTCTTTTACAATAAAAGTATAAACGTCTTTACGGCTGGATTGCGGAATTTTATCAACTGTGATATTATTATCTGTAAAGAAGGGCACATTACCAAAATCATCAATTAATAAATAATAAAAGAAAGCACGCAATACTTTTGCTTCGGCAATTTTTGAAGCTTCGGCATTTGATTTTTCTAATAATTGAATGGCTAAATTGGCGTTGAAAATAGATTTGTAGAGCCAGTTCCAGGTATTGTTAATAATGAAATCTGTTGGCAGCCATTCGTGTTTGTGCAAACGGGCAAAATCCTGCTGCCAGTCACCTGTATTTCTATGCGGAATTACCTGCTCGTCTGATGACATGCAGTTCATGTCATACCAGCCGTTATCTGCACCGGCGTAACCAACTCCCGGAACATTATTGCGCACAAAGTCTCCCGGAATTTCTGCATAAACACTGGCAAGGGCAATATCTGCTCCTTCCGGAGTGCCATAAAAGCTGTCCGGCTGATATTTATCGTATATGTTTTCGTTGATATCTGTACAGCTGAAAAGTGTTAGGAAACATGCGCTTCCTGCTAGTAGTATATTTTTAATTTTCATTTCTTTTACTATTTAAATTTTACAGTCAAACCAAATGCAACACTTCTGGTACGCGGGTAAATTCCTCTGTCTCCACCAAAATTATCATTAGGATCACCACTTCCGCTGATGTTCAATTCAGGGTCAACGCCTGTATAATCTGTAATCAGCAGTAAATTGTTTCCTGTAAGAGAAAGTCGAATATTGTCTATGTATTTATCAGTAAAGCGGAAAGTATATCCTGCTGTAAGATTTTCTAAACGCACAAATGAACCGTCTTCTAACCATAAATCAGATCCGTATGGAGAAGAATGAATTCCTTTGTCAACGGCACTTTCTAAAATATTTGATTTACCGGTATTCTCCAGCATACTTAAATTTTGATTCAATGCGTTGTAAATTTTATTTCCGCCTGAACCTCTTACCAACATCGAAGCATCGAAGTTTTTATATCGGTAAGAAGGGTTGAATGCGAAAGTGTAAGTAGGTAATGCTGAACCTGCATAATAGCGATCCGGACTTTTTACTCCCTGATCGATTATGCCGTTTCCGTCACGATCTGCTACTGTTTCAACACCATTTCCGTTTACACCGGTATGCTCTAAAATATAAAATGCACCAACCGGTTTTCCCTGCACTAAGTAGGAGTTTGCAGCTCCCCAGCCTACATAATCTGTATTTAACGGAATGCTATTAATGCTTCCGCTTAAATTAAGGACTTCATTTTTCATGAAAGACACGTTTCCGGCTAATGTCAGCGTGCTGTTTTCCGTTCTGATCACATCGTATCCAAGGGCAATTTCAAAACCTTTGTTTGAAATACTACCTACGTTGGCTTTGATTTCCTTGTATGGGTAAGGTGGCTGAGGCACAGTATAATTAAATAATAAATTATCTGTTTTAGAATCGTAAACATCTACGCTACCTCTTAATCTTCCGTCTAAAAGAGAGAAATCAAGACCTAAGTTGGTTTGTTTTTTAGTTTCCCATTTCAAATCAGCATTTGCATTTTGAGAAATTCCAAAATTGGTAATAACAGATCCTCCAAAATAAGTATTTCCTGAACTATCAACCAATGGTAATGAAGTTTGAGGATAAAGACCTTGTTGGTTACCCGTTTCACCATAACCAACGCGTAATTTAAGTTCGTTAAATGGAGAATTCGTCATGAACGACTCTTTATTAATTTGCCATGCAACAGATGCTGAAGGGAAACTTCCCCATTTGTTGTTGGTACCAAATACAGAAGAACCGTCGCGTCTGATACTTGCTGTAAGTAAATAACGGTCTAATAAAGAGTAGTTTAATCTTCCTAAATACGAAACTAATGATCGGTCATTTTTATAAGATCTTAAATCATTTGGTCTAACTTTAGACAAATCACCAAACTGAAGCGCATTGTAAGTCGCTTCATCACTGATAAAACCTCTTGCCTGAGCAAAATTACCCTGATACGTCTGACTTTGCCATTCGTATAAAGCCAATGCATTAAAGCTATGAACTCCGAATGTTTTTTTATAGGTAAGACTGATATTGGTTAATTTTTCGTTTTGTCTCTTATTATCGATATTAGCATAGCCTTTTTGTTCCACAGCAAAAGCTTCTGTTGAACTTACCGGAAGGAAATATCCCTGAGTTGAATTTGTTTTTCTCCAGCTTCCAAACCAGTTTACCGAAAAACCTTTACCTAAGTCTAAATCTGCTTTTAAACTTCCAAATAAATTATCTTCCTGTCTTTCATTTACTACCGATTGCGCAGCGGCGTATGGATTTAAATATTGAAATACAGTTGAATCAGTAAAATAATTTCCTTCAGTATCAAAAACCGGATCTGTTGGTCTGGCCAATAATGAGTTTGTTATTAGGTTTGACTGATATGAAACAGCACCAATTTTAGCAATACTTCCTGTTACATTATTTACTCCTGTGTTTAAATTAAAAGTCAGTTTTAATTTGTCGTTAAGAGCCAGTTGCGTTGCCTGAACACGGCCAATATATTTTTGGTTACTTGAATTAATTACAACACCATCCTGCATAATTGCTGTGATAGAAGCTCTGTAATTAAATTTATCCGTTCCTCCGCCAAAGGATAATGTATGCGTTTGCGTGATTCCGGTTTGAGTCAGAAGACCGTACCAATCTGTATCAGAACCGTGATTTGCAGATGCCGGAACACCCACACTTTGAGCAGTTTCCCACCATTGATCAGCGCTTAGCATCTCTAATTTTTTCGGAATAAAATCGATAGAAGTATAGCCGATATATTCCATAGTCGTTTTTCCTGCTTTATTTTTTTTCGTTGTTACGATGATAACTCCGGGCGCTCCTCTTGAACCGTAAACTGCTGTAGCCGAAGCGTCTTTAAGAACATCGATACTTTCAATTTCGCTAGGCGGAACCTGATTTAATAAATCCATATTGCCCTGAATTCCATCAACAACTACAAGCGGATCATTTCCTCCAATTAAAGATGAAATACCACGAATACGAACGCTCGGTCCAGAACCCGGCTCATTACCAATTTGAGTAATATTAACACCGGCCGCTTTTCCTGAAATCAACGATAACGGGTTTACAATTGCACCCTGATTCATGTCTTTTGCCGCTATTGAAGAAACTGCGCCTGTAACATCTTTTCTCGCTGTAGTTCCATAACCAACTACCACAATTTCCTGCAGATTTGTAGCGTCAGGAAGCAATTGAATGTTGATAATGTTTTGATTAGCGGTTACTTTTTTCTCTTTATATCCTATAAAAGACACCACAATTACAGAAGCAGAACTTTCAACGGTAAGTTTGTATTTTCCGTCAAAATCAGTTACCATTCCGTTTTTTGTGCCTTCCTCAATAACAGAAGCGCCGGGTAAAGGCAAGCCATTTTCATCGGTAATAATTCCGGAAATAGTTACTTTTTCATATTGAATATTTTCAGTTTTTAATTCTGGTTTTTTCAGTATAATTTGTGTGTCACGAACTTTAAATTCTGTTGGAGTTCCTCTAAAAAGTTTGTCTAAAACAATATTAATGGGCTGATCTTTTACAGAAATAGAAATTACGCGGTCAAGATCGATATCATTCAGTTTGTAAATAAACCTGAAATCTGTTTTTTGTTCAATGGTCTCAATAACCTTTTCGATTGTTGAATTGTTTAGTTCAAGAGTTACTTTTGTTTTTTGGGCATAAGTATTCCCTCTAATATTAAACATGGCGACCAAAATAAGTAATGTAGTTAGTTTCAATTTTAGGTCATTTTGGAACACTCGGTATAAAAACCCAGTGTCCTTTGATTTTTTTTTCATAATTTTGTTAATTGATTGTAGTTAATTCGTTATATTCAATCACTTAGTAAATCGGAAATTGTTCGCAGCTCTTTCCGATTTTTTTATTCCTGAAATTTTATTCCTTCATAAATTGTCATGTTTTTAGTGGTTATTTAATTAGTATCTGATTGTTTTTTATCGTGTAATTAATGCCATGAATGTCGTTAAAATAACTCATCACATTTTCTATAGATTCTTCTTTAAAACTTGCATTGAACTTTTCGTTTGCCAGTTTTTCATTTTTATTGATGATTGTAACATTATAGCGTCTTTCGAGTTTTGTAATAATGTTTTTAAAAGTCATATTTCTAAATGTCAGACCGCCATTTATCCAAGACGTATAAATATCCGTAATAACCGGTTTGGTCCTAATTGTGGCATTTTCTTTATTGAAACTTCCTTTGTAACCCGGTTTTAAAATAGTGTTTTTTGCAGCATTGAATTCTTCGTCAGAATGATACATTCCAACAGAACCTTCAACCAAAACAACATCTGTAGAAATATCTTCCGGATAATTCGAAACATTAAAATGAGTTCCTAAAACACGAACATTCAAATTGTCTGCGTTTACGATAAAAGGATGTTTTTTGTCTTTGGCTACATCAAAAAATGCTTCACCATCAAGAAAAACCTGTCTGTTTTCGCCGGCAATAAATTTTACGGGATATTTTAAAGTAGTTCCTGAATTCAGATGAACAAGAGTTCCGTCAGACAATTGCAATTGGAATTTTTTACCGTACGGAATTTTAATCGTGTTATAAGATACTTTTTCTAAATCTGAATTGTTTTCGTAAACCAATTTGTTTCCGGCCTGATTTCCTACCACATTTCCTTTAGAATCTAAAACCTGAACCGAATTATCTTCATGAATGATCTGCACTTTTCCATCTTCTAATTGCAAAACAATATCGGTACTTTTAAAATCGAATTTTGGCTGAGGTGTTGTAGTGGAAATATTTTGTTTGTAGAAAAACCCAATTCCCAATAAAACAACAACAGAAGCCGCGATCGCAATATATTTTCTGAAATTCGATTTTCTTGCCGGAAGTTCAATAACAGTTTCTGCTTCTTTTGAGGCCGATAAAATATTCATGAAAATATCATCTGCCGTGTGCTGACTCATTTTCGGCATTTCGCCCAAAAGATTTTGAATATCTTCTACAGAAGGAAAATCATCGGTAAGTTTATTTTTTTTGTAATAGGCAATTACCTCGTTTGTTTCTTCGGGTGTACATTGGTTTAAAACAAACTTTTGTAATAGGTTTTTTATTTCAGAATTTGAATTCATTACGAATGATTTTATGTCTGGGTTTTATATAATACAGTTGAAAGGATCTTGACTACTACTCAAACGTTGTAAATTTTTAAATTTTAACATTTTAAAGATGAAGTAAATCTTGTGAATTATTGATTTTGTTGAGTTTTTGGATAAAAAATATTTTTTGAAAATTGTTTAGATTTTTGAAGAATTAGCGACTTTTGTCATTTCGACGGAGGAGAAATCACATCCCGAGAGCAACGCACTGCAGAGAATGCAGCAAGTGAGATTGCTTCGTTCCTCGCAATGACACGTTGCGTAAAACTCTGTGGTTAGAACAAAAAAAATCACTCAGAAAGAGTGATTTAATTGGTTGAGGTATTCTTTGGTTTAGATAATTTCATCATGAACCTGAAAAAAGACCCGCATTGATTCTAATGCTTTGCTCATTTGATTCTTGACAGTATTTATAGAGATGCCGAGTTCCTGACTGATTTCTTCGTAACTCATGCCTTTCTTTCGTGACATTTTAAAAATTTGTTTTCGTTTGGGTGGTAATTGCTTCATGGCTTCTTTCCGAAGTTTCTTGCAATCGGCTTCGCGAATCGAGTAATCTCCATATTCATGAGATTTCTGACTTTCATAAAAAATTTCCTCTTTAAGAAGTATTTCGTTTGCTGCTTTATTTAGGAAATTAAAAGCCTGATTTCGTGCAATAGTAAAAATATAGGCTTTAAAAGATTGATCGGTATTTAGGTTTTCCTTGTTTTGCCAGACTTTCATAAACACATCCTGAACATTTTCTTCCGCTGCTTCTTTTGATTTTAAAATGCTGATGCTGTAACCATAGATATCCTGGTAGTATAAATCAAAAAGAGTACGAAATGCTTTTTCGTTGCCATTTTTGAGTTCACTGACCAATAATTTTTCGCTACTGTTGCTTGCTTCTAACATTAATTTAATTAGTCTTTAATTAATTCTAATTATATTATGATACTATCAAAATGAGGGGTCTAAGATGCTGACTGATTAGCAAATATATAAAAATATTATTCGCAACAAATGTTATCTAAAAAAACTTAATTCTGTTTTTTTTAATAATTTTTATGCAAACATCCAGTAAAACCAGTGGTAATAGGCTTTTTATCAAGTCAATAAGATTTTAACCTTTATTTGATAAATTAATTATTATGAAATAGATTTATTGCGAATATTCTTATTTGACTCTAATATCAACTATTTTTAAAATGAAAAAATCCTTTTATCTTTCATTTAAAAAAGATAAAAGGATAGTTATGATGGTGTAGAATCCTGAAATTCTGTTTAAATCAATTTTCTGATTAGTTTTTCAGGTCTTTGATCACTTTAAAAGCAACATCAACCTGATCTTCACCAACTAAAATAGTAAATTCATTTGAAGTAGAAATTACTTCGTTGATAATGATTCCTTCCCAAGCCAAACGCTGGAAAATGAAATAATAAATACCAGGAACTACGATGTTTTCTTTTGGTAATTTTACGGTAATTGAAGCCAGATTATCTAATTTCTGAATCAGTTTTTCGCGCATGAAATGTTTTTCAACCAAATGATTTACACTGCTGCTAACCACGATGTTAGTTTCATTTACACCACGAGACGAAGTATAAAAGATATCAGATAAAACATTAATGTCCGAAATCAAATCTGCTTGTTTGTTCAATACCGTTTCTGAAGCTGCAAAAGTGTAATCTGTTAGCTCAGAACGTACTGTAATCTCACCAATATTTTTAATTACCTTATTAATTTTATGGTTCAATTTAAAATCTAATTCTTCTGTGAGTCGTTTTAGTGACATTACAACAGCGCCTTGTTTTACTTCTTTACCAAACTCACTTTCCAGTTCGGTCATAATGTTCCGGGACAAAGAAGTTAAGTTGATAATTCCGAGCGATAACGCGTTTAATAAAAAGGGCTTTGTCTTGATGTAATTCTCTACAATTGAAGAAACGGTTTTCATAATTCTTTTTTTTTTTTTGTAACTTA
>Ga0247736_10000051_pt1 | contig 71594 bp, 66 predicted proteins | sample UWRJL193509B2_FD_180935 | JGI IMG/M metagenome (GOLD analysis project Ga0247736, IMG submission 180935) | Plant litter microbial communities from Arlington Agricultural Research Station in Wisconsin, United States - UWRJ-L193-509B-2 | ecosystem: Environmental > Terrestrial > Plant litter >...
CAAAGCCAAACGCGATTTTTCACCGCCAGAAAAATTCTCACAACTGCTGCGTGCCATGTCGCCTTTAAAATCGAAACCGCCTAAATAGTTGAGATGCTCTTGCTCCCTTGTCGCCGGATCAAGACGCATCATATGTTGCAGTGGCGATTCATTTGGGCGCAATTGCTCTAATTGATGCTGAGCAAAATAGCCGATGTTCAAATCTTTGCCAGTGACGCGTTTACCGCTCAAAGGCTTTAATTCGTCTGCCAGCAATTTAATTAATGTCGATTTGCCTGCGCCATTTTTACCCAGTAATCCGATGCGTTCACCTGGCCGAATCGCCATTATCACTTGGCTTAAGATGGGTTTATCGGCATAACCTGCACTCACTTCATCCAGAACCAGCAAGGGATCTGGCGCAGATATCGGCGCGCGAAATTCAAAGCTGAATTGTGAATCGATATGCGCGGCTGAAATCATTTCCATGCGCTCTAAAGCTTTAATGCGGCTTTGTGCCTGACGCGCTTTGGTGGCTTGCGCACGAAAACGGTCAATATAGCTATGCAAATGCGCAACTTTACGCTGCTGTTTTTCATGCATCGCTTGTTGCAATGCCAGTTTTTCAGCACGCTGGCGCTCAAAATCACTATAGCCGCCGCGATACAGCGTAATGCGTTGCTGCTCAATGTGCAGCACATTATCGATCACGTTATCCAGAAAGTCGCGGTCATGCGAAATAAGTAACAACGTGCCGCGATAATCACGCAGCCAGCTTTCCAGCCAGATCACCGCATCCAAATCCAGATGGTTTGTCGGCTCATCCAGCAAAAGCAAATCACTGCGGCACATCAATGCGCGCGCTAGATTCAATCGCACTCGCCAGCCGCCTGAAAAATCACTTACGGGACACGTTAAGTCCGTCTGGCTAAAACCCAAACCATCTAACAAACTGGAAGCGCGTGCTTTGGCAGAATAACCTTCGATATCACTTAATCGTTGATGCAACTCCGCGATTTTTTCACCTTGATGTTGCGTTTCTGCACTTTGTAATGCGGCTTCTACTTCGGTTAATTCAGCATCGCCTTCTAACGTGAACTGCAGAGCGGCGAGATTCAAGCTAGGCGTTTCTTGCGCCACATGTGCGATGACCCAGTTAGGCGGAATTTCTAAATCGCCGACTTCTTGCTGTAATTCGCCACGCAATAAAGCAAAAATAGACGATTTACCTGCGCCATTCGCGCCAATCAAACCCACTTTATGGCCGGGATGCAACTGAAAAGCGGCCGCTTCTATCAGCACTTTTACACCGCGAGTAAGGCTTAAATTTCTAAATTGAATCAAGGAAAGTCCAGTGAAAAACAGTCAAAATAAATACAGTCATGAATTGAAAAATGTATCGCTAATGTAATGCGAGCACGCATTCGTCAAAAGGCGTTATTCTAAATCAAACCGCGCCAATCAAAACGAGTTAATTACTTAACGTTACTTGAGTGATTTGTAATCGGGCTTAATAATGAGAAACTCCTTTAAACATGTTTATGTTTTGTATAAGCAAGCCGCGAATTTTCAAGTAAAATAACGACTTAATACTGAATCTAGCCTAAAAAAATGTATTGAGTATAAAAACTCAACTTAATACGTTTTTCAGACTCTCAATTCCATACTCGTTAAGAAATCCACTCATTAGAAATGACCATACCCAGAAAATGATCGCCATAAAAAAAACAGTTCGCTGGGTGTTGTATGTGTTGGCTTTTTTGCTGAGCTTAATTGTGATTGCAGCGTTGGTGATACGTTTTGTCGTTTTTCCGAACATTCATCAATATAAAGATGATATTGCGACTTTTGCCTCGCAAAAAATGGGTCAAAAAGTGTTGATTGGCGATATCGTGACGGGTTGGGACGATATTTCACCGCACGTAGAATTGCTAAATGTAGACGTTTTTGATGCAGAAAATCGCGTCGCGTTGCATTTGAATAATGTAGAAGCCAGCCTTTCGTGGCTCAGCGTGCCGATGTTACAGCCTAAGTTAACCGAATTATTGATCCATAATCCTGCCTTAACGATTCGCCGCAACGCAGACGGCGGTATTTTTTTAGCCGGCATCAATTTGGCTGGTGAATCCAAACCTGCTTTCGCTAACTGGTTATTAAAACAGCGTAATGTGATCGTTGAAAATGCGCAGATTATTTGGCAGGATGATTTGCGCCAAGCGCCAGAATTATCACTAAAACAGTTCAACTTAACACTCACCAGACCATTACTAAATAGTCTTTTAGGTCAGCACGACTTTGAAATATCCAGTTTTCTTTCCACTGGATCAGCGCAAAAGATCAGCGTTAACGGACATTTTATTGGCAATGATGTCAGCCAGGCAAAAACCTGGCATGGCGAAATAATGGCAGCCTTAAAGCAAACAGAATTGGCCGCTTTTAAGCCTTGGCTGGATTATCCGATTAATATCCAGAACGGTTTAGGTAATGCAAAAATCAACCTCACGTTTGGTAACGCGCAGATTCTAAGCTTAAAAGGTAATGTGGCGATTAGCAATTTAGCGCTTGTGACTAAAAATGAAACCACGCCGCTTGTTGCAACCAAATTTGCGGGTGATTTATTGTGGAGCCGCTTAAATAATACGCAAACCATCATTGCGCAGCATATTCAACTTAACACCAATACTGGCTTAAATATTCAAGATGGCAGCGCCACTTATGTCAGTTCTATTAAAAATAATCAACCATGGATTAAAGCCAATGTGCGGTTGAATCAATTGAATTTGGCAACGTTAAAACAGATTGCATCGCATATTCATTTGCCTAAAAACATCTTGGCGCAATTAAATGGTTTTGCGCCAGTTGGTCTATTGCAGGCTGTTAATTTCAACTGGGAAGGCACTGCGAACAAACCAGAAAGTTATTTAGTGAATGCACAATTCAAACAATTGGGTATTCAGGCTTTTCAAAAAATTCCTGGCTTCAGCAATTTAACTGGCACGCTTAAAGCCGATGAAGATGGCGGAGAAGTGACTTTAGCATCGCAAAATACCACGCTGGATTTTAAAGATATTTTGCGTTGGCCAATACCTGCCAGCCAATTAAAAGGCGATATCAATTGGAAAATCCGCCAAGGTAAAACCATCATCAACGCCAAAGATATCTTTATATCTAGCCCGCATATCACTGGCACAGTGAATGCCAGCTATGACATGAACGGCATTAAAGGCGGCCATATGAATCTAACGGGCAAGTTTGATAAAGGCAACGCTAAATATGCACCGTTTTATTACCCGATTATTTTGGGTGAAAATACCATCCATTGGCTGGATACCTCGATATTAGGTGGCCGTGCGGATAATGTATTGCTGACGGTAAAAGGTAATTTGGCAGATTTCCCTTTTGTTAACCGTCAAAACAAGCCAGATAATAAGCTGGGCATTTTTAAAGTAACCGCCAAAATAAGCGATGCAACATTGCATTATGGTGATGGCTGGCCTAGTATCGACAGTCTAAATTTAGACATGTTGTTTGAAGGAAAACGCATGCTTCTGGAATCAAATTCTGGTCGCATCTCTGGCAAAAAAATCCTGAAAAGTCGTGCAGAAATTGCGCAGTTAGATGCAGATTGGCCCATTTTGCATATCGTCAGCGAGGCAGAAGGTTTAGTGTCTGATGGTATAAAATTTGTAAACGAAAGCCCTGTGCAGCAAGTGACACTAGGCTTTACCGATAACCTTAAAACAGCTGGCCGCGGTAATTTACAACTCACGCTGGATATTCCCTTAGAAGATGCTGAGCAATCAAAATATAAGGGCATCTACAAAGTAACTAACGGGACTATTTTTGCGAATGCCGCGCTTGGTTTACCCGAATTAACCAAATTAAATGGCAGCTTGATTTTTAATGAAAAAGGCATATTTGCTAATAATATCAGCACTGAAGTGTTAGGCGGCCCAGCGCAATTCAGCCTGAATACTGGCGCCGATAAAGCCATTAAAGTAGTCGCGAATGGCAGAATAAATGACGCTGGCATTAAAAATCTTATGCCTAATGTATTCACCAATCAGCTCAGTGGAAACGCAAATTGGGCAGGCGAAATCGCCATCAAAAAACCACTGGTCGATTTTAATTTCCGTTCAAACTTGGTCGGTTTGGCGATTGATTTACCGCCGCCGTTTACCAAATTAGCCAGCCAAGAAATATTGCTTAATATCGATAAAAAACAAAACGTTGTAGACAAAGATGCGATTAATATCAATTATGGTCAGCTAGTCTCAGCCAAAATATTACGCAGCTTAAAAGCAGATCAACTGGTTTTTGAAAGTGGCGATATCGGCATTAATACTGCTGCTGTGAATCCATTGCAAGCGGGATTATCTATCCGTGGAAAATTGGATGAGTTGGATGCGGATGAATGGTTAGCGCTACTTAGTGAGCAATCTTCTACACAATCGAGTGCTAACACACCTGCCAACAATCAACTCGATTTAAACATATTGGCCAAGGCCGATTTGAACGTGCAAAAATTGACCCTATTCGATCGCTCAATCAATGCGCTAAAAGTGGTCGCAGTGCCGAGTCGGTCAGGTTTAAAAATGGTTGTAGATGCACAGGAGATGAGCGGAAATGTGGAATGGCAAGACGCCGATAATGGCAAAATTATTGCGCGATTAAAACGGTTAACTATTCCCAGCACACTGACTGCTGTAATTAAAAGTAATGATAGAAAAGAATTTAGAAAACTAGCGCAAACCTACCCTGCGCTGGATATTGTGGCAGATAATTTTGAGCTAGGCACTAAAAATTCAGGCGTTTTAAAATTAGGTTCGCTCGCTTTAAATGCGTTTGAAAATGGTGAAGATTGGGTCATTCAAAAACTCAATATCAACAATGTTGACAGTACACTTGCCATACATGGCAATTGGCATAATTGGACGCGCAATCCGAATACCAGTTTGATCGTGTCACTTAACACAAATAATATCGGTAAAACATTTAGCCGTTTTGGCCAAGCCGATACGATTAGAGGCGGCGAAGCAAAAATGAATGGCCAAATCAATTGGGCTGGCAGCCCGCATGAATTCGACGTGACACGCTTAGATGGCAACTTGAATTTTGAAGCCACTAAAGGCCAAATCTTAAAAGTAAAGCCAGGTGTTGGTCGCCTATTTGGTTTGGTTACTTTACAAAGCTTACCGCGCCGTTTAAGTTTAGATTTTAGAGATCTATTCAGCGATGGATTCGCTTTTGATAAAATAAGTGCAACTGCCCGTATTAACAGTGGTGTCGTGCGTAGCGATGACTTTTTTATGACTGGCCCAGCGGCAGAAGCGAGCATCAAAGGTGAAACAGATTTAAAAGCAGAAACACAGCATTTAAATGTGAAAGTTGTACCGCATATCAGCGATAGTTTATCGTTGGCAGCACTTGCCGGCGGCCCGATTGTTGGTGCAGCGGCTTTTGTGGCGCAAAAAATATTGAAAGATCCATTTAACAAAATCGCCTCTAGTGAATATGTTATTAAAGGGACTTGGGATAATCCGATTGAAGCAAGTAAAGATGCTGTGGAAAAACCTGATACCAAATCACCACTAAATTGATTCACTAAAATTAAAACACTACATCACCTTGACTCTATTTGAATAATAAAATGATTAATCCCATTAAAAAACCAGCTGCACAATCAAACATACAATCAAAAAAATCATCAACAGGCAGTGTTAAAGTCGCCGGCATTCAAATGGCTTCTAGCCCTAATGTAAGCGCCAATTTAATCGAAGCGGAGCGTTTGATTGCGATTGCAGTTGCGCAAGGCGCAAAAATTGTGGTGTTGCCTGAATATTTTTGCATCATGGGTGTGAAAGAAACAGACAAAGTTGCTGTCCGCGAAAAGTTGTGTGAAGGTGACACATCAGGCGGTGGTACTACATCAGGCGGCGGCCCTATACAACGATTTTTAGCCAAAATGGCAAAAGACCATAAAATCTGGCTTATCGGCGGTACTGTTCCATTGGTGAGCAATTTCGTCAATAAAGTGCGTAATAGCTGCTTGGTTTATAACGATAAAGGCGAACAAGTCGCACGTTACGACAAAATCCACTTATTTGGATTAGATTTAGGCACAGAACATTATCACGAAGAAAATACGATTGAGCCTGGTGATAGCGTAGTTGTCGTCGAAACACCTTATGGCAAAATTGGCTTATCGGTTTGTTACGACTTACGCTTTCCCGAACTTTATCGCGCCATGGGCGAAGTGGATATGATTGTGATTCCATCTGCGTTTACTGAAACCACTGGCAAAGCGCATTGGGAAAGCTTGATACGCGCGCGCGCGATTGAAAATCTATGTTACGTGATTGCGCCAGCGCAAGGCGGTTATCATGTTTCTGGCCGCGAAACGCATGGTAACAGCATGATTGTGGATCCGTGGGGCGTGATTTTAGATCGTTTGCCGCGCGGTTCTGGCGTGGTGATCGCTAATGTGAATCGTGATTATCAAACCAGTTTACGTAACAGCTTGCCAGCGCTTAAACATAAAACCATTAAAGCTGTTTAATTAGTCAATTAATTAGCTAGTCGTGAATCAAGAATTTACTTAGCGCGTGTTTTTTGCGATGCCTGTATAGTAAATTCAACTTATGCCTCCATATTAATTTTAAGTCCTACATTGATTAAGAATATGAAAATAGAACAGCCAAATTTAACCAAAGCCAGTCACTTTGATACCGCACAAGATGTGCTATTAAAACCGACAGGGATTGATACAAGCGCACTGCAAGGTGTGCTTGGCAATATCATGTCGCATCAGGTGGATTATGCAGATTTGTATTTTCAATATAGCCGTAGCGAATCTTGGGGCTTAGAAGAAGGCCAAGTGAAATCAGGAAATTTCAGTATTGATCAAGGCGTTGGCGTACGCGCAGTCAGTGGTGAGAAAACTGCTTTTGCTTACTCTGACGACATTAACTTACCTGCTTTGCAGCAAGCGGCTAATGCCACAAAATCCATCGCCGCTTTAGGCTTAGAGCAAACTGGCGCTTTTAATAAAAGTATTGTCACCAATCAAAACAAGCAACTTTATTTGCCTCAAGATCCAATCGCGAGTTTATCGGCCGATGCAAAAGTAAAATTGTTAGAACGTTTAGAACAATTCGCAAAAAAAATAGACCCACGTGTCACGCAAGTAATGGCGAGCATTGCTGGCGAATACGAAGTGATAATGGTTGCGCGTAGCGATGGCGTAATGGCGGCCGATGTGAGACCTTTAGTACGGATTTCTGTACAAGTGCATGTCGAGCAAGATGGTCGTCGCGAACAAGGCTCTAGCGGTGGTGGCGGTCGTTTCGATTACAGCTACTTTACCGATGAAGTATTGCAGGATTATGCGCAAAGAGCCGTACATCAAGGCTTGGTCAACTTAGATGCGCGCCCTGCTCCGGCTGGCAGCATGACGGTTGTGCTTGGCGCGGGCTGGCCTGGTATTTTATTGCATGAAGCAATTGGGCACGGTTTGGAAGGCGATTTCAACCGTAAAGGCAGCAGCGCTTTTGCCAATATGATGGGCAAACAAGTTGCCGCCAAGGGCATCACCATTGTTGATGACGGAACATTAACTGACAGGCGCGGCTCATTATCGATGGATGACGAAGGCAACCAAACCAATAAAACTGTGTTGATTGAAGACGGTATTTTGCGCGGCTATATTCAAGATAGCTTAAATGCGCGATTAATGAACATGCCATTAACAGGCAATGGCCGCCGCGAAAGTTACGCGCACATCCCCATGCCGCGCATGACAAATACTTATATGCACAATGGCGACAGCGACCCTGCGGAGATTATTAAATCGGTTAAAAGAGGTTTATACGCAGCTAATTTTGGCGGCGGACAAGTCGATATCACCAGCGGAAAATTCGTCTTTAGCGCAGCCGAAGCTTATATGATCGAAGATGGCAAAATCACTTACCCAGTGAAAGGCGCAACCTTAATTGGTAACGGCCCTGATGTTCTTACTCGTGTCTCAATGATCGGCAATGATATGGCGCTGGATTCTGGCGTAGGCACTTGCGGCAAAGAAGGTCAAAGCGTACCAGTTGGCGTTGGGCAACCAACACTTAAGATTGATGGTTTAACGGTAGGCGGTACGGCTTCTTAAGTAAATTTTCAGCAATAAAAAAGGGTGCTAAAAGCACCCTTTTTCACATCAATTCAAATACTTACTAATTCAATTACTTACTTAAGCACACGGTTACGATATTCACCTGTGCGTGTATCAATCTCAATTTTGTCACCTTGCGCAACAAACAATGGTACTGGAATCTCAAAACCTGATGCCAATTTAGCAGGTTTCATTACTTTGCCAGATGTATCGCCTTTTACTGCTGGTTCTGTGTAAGTCACTTCGCGCACGACGGTTGTTGGCAATTCCACTGAAATCGCTTTACCTTCGTAAAAGCGAATATCCACTGGCATGCCATCTTCCATATACGGTAAGGCATCTTCCATAAACTCTGCATCTACGTCGTACTGGTTGTAATCTGCGTCCATGAACACATAAGTTGGATCTGCGAAATACGAATAAGTCGCTTCTTTTTTCTCAAGCACAATAATTTCAAACTTGTCGCCTGCGCCGTAAATAGTCTCAGATGGTGCTTCAGTCAGCAAGTTTTTAAATTTCATCTTTACAACGGCTGTACTGCGGCCAGATTTGTTATATTCGGCCTTGACCACTACTAATGGTACGCCATCGACCATAATCACGTTACCGGCGCGGAGTTCTTGAGCTGTTTTCATCGGGTTGCCTTACTGTTTAAGTGGGTTGGAATCAAGCCGCGCATTATACCTTAACTAGTTTTTATTGCAAAAAATCACCAACTTAGCGGCAAGATCAGTTTGCTGTGCTAACTGTTGTGATTGTCGCAAAGTATCCGCAGAAATATGCGTTAACTGCTTGAGATAATCTTGCCAAATAATTGTGGTTAACTCACCAGCAACCCAAGCATTGTGTATTGCAGAAATTACTTTTTTTGCATCCGAATTCGCATAAAACACATCCAAAAACGCGGTTAACTTTTGCATATGTGTATCTTCATCTTGAAAATAAGGCTGCCAGATAAATGGTTTTCCCGCCCAAACTGCACGCAACCAGCTATCTTCGCCGCGCACAAAGTTTATATCGCATGCAGCTAATAATTGATCGTAATCTGCTTGGCTTAAAAACGGCAATACATGCAGGTTAAGGTTTTTATATGAATATTTTTTACCTTCTTCCAGAATACTTAACCCTAAAAAATGCTCAATATTTGGCAAAATACTGCTGATTGGCACATAGCAATCGATAGGCTGATTTGACTCAGCCATAACCGTTAATAAGGATTCGATGGGCGCGTACGGATAACAGAACAGTGAAACTTTTAAGCTGTTTTCATTACGTCCACCCTCCGTCATTCCCGCGCAGGCGGGAATCCAGTTAGTTTCTAAATTCAAAATGGATTCCCGCCTGCGCGGGAATGACGTAACACGAAGATGTTGCAATTGTGCAGCAATATTATTCTCACGAATCAAACCGCCGGTGGTTTCTGTAAATCCAGGAAAGTAAAAATGTCGGATTAATCCATTTACTTGTGGTGATGGTTTTGCATGAAAATCATCCACCCAAGACTCAGCCGATAAATACTCTAAATTTACCCAGGTTGTTTGTTGGTTTAACTTGGATTTTTTGTGCGTCATTGCGCTTAAATAGTCTGCCGGTAATTCACAAGCGAATGCTTCAATCACTACATCAGCGACGTCTGTAAAATCCGTTTCTGCATGCCAACTTAATACATAAATTTCATCAATATTTTGCTGATTCAAATCAACTTTTAAATCGGAAATGATTTTTTGTGCGGCTTGTAAATCATCCACAAAAAGCCGAATACTTAACTTGTGTTCATCGCGCAATTGTTTTGCCAAACGCCAACAGACGCCAATATCGCCTAAGTTATCAACGATTTTACAAAAAATATCCCAATGCTTTTTCATGGCTTGATTTTAAAACAAAAAAGCCTCAAACATTTAAGTTTGAGGCTTTTGTTTTATTGCTATGTGAAGAACAGGTTAAACCAGCAGTGGCGCCACAAAAGCAAAGAATGCACCTATCGCAAAAATCACCACTGATAACCAATAAACACACAAAGCATTACGCCGTGTTTTGGCGCAAACTGCCGCCAAGTTAACATCTGCCGGGCAAGGCGCATTACGCGCTTTCCACTGCAAATAACCAGCTATCGCAAGCATTATGCCTGCCAAACCGAATACCAACGGTTTATGCTCACTAATCCAAATCAATTGCGGAAAATAAGCAATTAAACTGGTTAAGGTTGCCGCAGAGCCAATTGCTACCAAAGTGGCTGGTAACGCGCAACAAATCAGCGTTGAACCACTAGTGAAAAGTGACAGAATATTGGCTTTTTGAGCGGTTTTTACTGCGGTTAAATCACTTAGGTCGCTATTTAAATTAGTTATTTCTCCCACTTATTTCGCCTCCTGTTTGGCTTCAAGCTCTGCCTTAATATGCGCGACTGGATGCTCTGTAATTTCAATAGAAGTCACGTCATAACCTGCATCTTTAATGATGGTTTTGACTTGCTCATTGGAAAGTTTTTGCCCATCTTTTAGCTCAACTGCTACTACGCGCTGTTTTAAATTGACGTAAACATCTTGTGTTTGCGAAAGCGCGCGCATTTTCTTTTCGATGCCTTGCGCGCAAAATGCGCACACCATGCCGTTAACATTGGCTTTGATGGTTTGCGTAGCAAAAGCCATATTGCTGAATAATGCTGAGAACACAATCGTTGTTAATACTAATTTTTTCATGATAATTTTCCTAATAAATTTGTTAAATTGCCTACATTCAAAATGGATTCCCGCCTGCGCGGGAATGACGGTGAGGTTTTTTAAAATACGTACATAAAGTTAAAACGTGGTTCGCGCGAGTTATTCACGCCCGCCTCCACAAAAAAACTTTTGTTCACCAAGCGCACCATTGGCGTGACTTCAATTTTTTCCGATAAGCCATTCATATTGCGCGCTTCTAAAATCAGCCACGGCTGTGTCTTGTCGTAATCGGTTTCATAAAATGAAAAACCGGCCCGTACAGAAGTAAAATCGTGATTGATATCAGAAGCGCGATACAGCCGATGCGCAGCTTGAAAATAGATGCGAGTGGTTTCGTAATCGAATTGAACACCAGGCGTGAACATTACCTTGTCAAAATGACGGTTTTCGCCAGTTAACTTATCGGTACCTTGAACTGAGCCTACTCCGCCTTGAAACCACAAATTAGCTTGCGCATGTGGCAGATTCCAGCGCTGTAACAAACGCGTGTAAGTTAACTCTTCTAAAGTACGAGATTTGCTTTTGTCATCGGCGCGCATATAAGTCGCGCTGACGCCAAAAGCATCACGTGGCGTAACGGCATAGTTAATAAATGACTCACGCCAATTATTATTAAAGTCACCCATCGCCATAAAAGATTCGCTAAAACCCATTGGACCAGCGATTGCAGATTGGCTGAGTAGCATCGCCAGTATTGGCAATGCTGTTTTAAAACGTGTGAAAAACATGATTGTCCTTTATCTAGATGGCTGAGTAATCAGCCATCAAACCAAACTAATACGCCCTAAATTTTGGGCGGAATGAGGCTGTTAGACAAAGGCTATGGGTGGGCGCTGCAGATTGGGAAGTGTGATTGAAGCGTAAGATTGATGATTAAAATCAAACGCTTGGGTAAAGTTTAAAGCGAAAGTCGATTGAATGGTTGCAGGCATTGCAGTCAAGGCGCACATATTGGCACATACGCTGGCGCAGCTGGGTTTGTGGGAGTTAGATTGATGATGGCTTTTATCATGAGAATCATCAGAAACAACGTTCTGCATCACTTCATTTTGAATAGCCTGATGGCAAGGCATTTCGCCGGAGGCTAACTCTGCTGATGCTTTTACAACTGATTTACTCACAATATTTGCTTGCATCATGCTATTGCAAATCAGCATATTAGCGGTCGCCAAAGCTTGCATCGGCAATAATGCCAATAGCAAATAAGCAACAAAATGTGAATAGCGTTTCAACATAAAATCTAGGATAACAGAGTCATTGCATTAGTTCAAACGACGCTTTCAATTCGCATCAATAGCAATTGCATCCGCTGGCGTGTAAAGGATATCAATCACTTCAAACGTTTCATCGCCTTTTGGTGTTATCACGCGCACAGTATCGCCTAAACCTTTTCCCAGCATGGCTTTTGCCAGCGGCGAAACCCAGCTGATAAAGCCTAGGTTTGGTTCTAGTTCATCTTTGCCGACAATTCGATAAACATGCTCGCTATCATCTGCCAAATTAAACAAAGTGACCCAAGCACCAAAAAACACTTTTTCCAGATGCTGCTGTAAACTGCTATCAACGATTTCGGCTAGATCCATACGGCGCATCAAATGACGGCAACGGCTATCAATCTGGCGCAAGCGACGTTTGCCGTAAATATAATCGCCATTCTCGCTTCTGTCGCCATTACTGGCCGCCCAAGAAACCGTGCGCACCACTTCTGGCCGCTCTACTTTATAAAGCGCATGAAATTCAGCCTGCAAAGCGGCAAAACCTTGCGGTGTAATGTAATTTTTTTCGTCCAAACTACTCAATGTAAGCCCTGCCAATCAAAATCTTGCTGATCACTTTGTCCGTCATTAATTGACTGGATCTTAATTGAATGGATCATTAAATGAATCGTTATTCAACAGCTGAACATTTTTCACGAAATAAGGCGTTTCGCCAAAACAACTACCCGGAATCCCTTTGTGCTCCTCATAAGTGATTCTGACGCGCTTGCCTAAACTATTATTGATCTTTTCAACCAACTTTATATCTTTAACCGTAAATGTAAACTTTTCCGCCTGCGTGCCAGGCATTGAAACCAGTACCAATTCGCCTTCATACGTTTTGCAAACGTAGCCTTTTTCTGAGAATTTTTGTACATAACCAGCACGCTCACCCGTTGAATACACCCAAGTAAGTGCCGCCCATGTGTATAAAGCGAATAAAGCAATCGGAATAATGATCGCCAAAATAAGTATTTTGAATAGCCTAGCAAGTTTACTGACCATGACTTACCTCTGAAATTTTATTGAATAGCGAATATTTTAATCCGCAAGCTGTTTACTGCCTGTATTTTACTGCAAGTTTAATCCTGCAAGTTTAATCTAAGTTCGCCTACAATATCGACATGCCAGAAATAACACCTCATTTAATATTATGCACGACGGCGCGCTTAAGTCGCGGCTTGCAACTGCATTATCAGCAACAATTATCGCAGCAGCAAACACAATGGCAAACGCCACAAATAATGACCTTGCAGCAATGGTTAAGTCAGTTGATGCAACAAGGGATTTTGGCGGGCGAAGTAGATTTACAGACTTTTCCACGCGTCCATTTAAATGCAATCACCGAAAAAATGCTCTGGCAGCAAGCGATACAAAGCAGCATTCAAAAGCACGAATTAGCAGAATTATTTGATGTAGTCAGCTTGGCCGATGCGGCGATTGCGGCGAATCAGTTATTGATTGAATGGCAAGTAGATGATGCGCAATTGAATGCGTATTTTCAATCAGTCGAAACGCGACAATTTTTACGCTGGCGCGCAGCATTTCAAACGTTATGCGCGCAGAACAATGCGCTGGAATGTGCGCGAATATTGGCTTTGCAAGTGGAATTTTTATCCACAACGACATTACCGCTGCCAAGCAAAATCGAATTAGCGGGTTTTGACCGCATCACGCCGTTAGAACAACAATTGATCGCCAATCTGCAGGCTAAAAATGTGCAAGTTACTTTCTTGCAACATCAACAAAATGCGCCACATGCCGTGCAGATTGAATGTGATGATTGCGATGCAGAATGTCGCGCAGCGGTGGCTTGGGCAAAAGAAACATTCACGCAAAACCCGCAAGCTAATTTAGCAATCATCACGCCAATATTGGGTAATCTCCGAACAAAGTTGGCGGATCTATTAGACGATATTTTTCACCCAGAAACGCTGCATCCTAGCTTGTATGAAACGCCACGAATGGTAGATTTTTCGATTGGTGCGCCGTTGAGTGAGCACGCGATGATTAGCACAGCCTTGCGATTATTGCGTTTGACTAGCCGCGCTAGAAATACCGCGCAAGCGGATTTAAGTGCGTTGCTGCAAGATAATTACTGGGGCGCAGAAAATGAATTAGATGCACGCCATTTGTTGGATGCGCAAATGCGTAAAAAATTAACGCGTACTGTTAGTTTGCAATCGTTAACGATACTGGCGCAAAAGTTAGCAGGTGTTGAGCTTTCAAATTCATCATCATCTAACCATGCATTAGCGCAGTTTTTAAGCCACTTCACTTTTCTGCAGAATGCGCAAACGCAGTGGCGCGGCAAAAATCCACCCAGCTTTTGGGCGGCGCAATTTAGCCAATTATTAGCAAACGTCAATTGGGCAAATACGCGCAGCTTGAGTAGTTATGAATATCAAGCGCAGCAATCCTGGTTGAAAAACTTGCAACATTTTGCTGAACTGGATGTGTTAACTGGCCCGATTTCGGCGACAGATGCGGTGAATAGAATCAATCAAATCTGTGCTGCCAATATGTTTTTACCTGAGACAATAGGCAGCCCGCGATTGCAATTGCTGGGCATGTTAGAAACCAGCGCAATACCGCTGGATGGCGCATGGGTGCTGGGCATGAACGATCAAAATTGGCCGCCGCCAGCAAGGCCGAATCCGTTATTGCCAGTCAAATTACAGCGCGATTTGAATATGCCGAATGCCGATACGGATATTCAAGCCGAATTTGCGCAAAAAGTGCAGCAGCGATTGATCAATAGCGCCAGCACGATTGTATTTTCCTGGGCAAGGAAAGAGGCTGATCGCGAGTTGCGCGCTTCGCCATTATTGAGCGATTTGCCTTTTCTGGATTCTGTAAAAAGTGTGAATACGATTGCTGAAACTCTCAGTGCCAATATGAACAGCCAATTGACGACTGAATTATTAGACGACCATATCGCGCCGCCCATTACTGCTTTAGAAAAACTACGCGGTGGCAGCGCGCTATTTGAGGCGCAAGCCGTTTGCCCTGCCTGGCTTTTTTATCAATATCGCTTAGGCGCAAAAGCGTTAGAAAGCCCAACTGACGGCTTGGATAGTTTAGAGCGCGGCAACTTAACGCATGAAGTGTTGCAACAATTTTGGCTTAAATGCAAAAGCGCTGTTCAGCTTAAGTCGCTACCAGAAAGTCAGCTTGAAGCAGCCATTAAAACCGCCATTGATTCTGCCTTTAAAGCCGCGCGTAATATTGAAAACGTACCTAAACAAATTCTGCAAATTGAGCAGCAGCGCTTACAACCGCTGATCAATACTTGGCTACAGCTTGAAAAACAACGCGCCGATTTTACCGTTGAAGCCTGCGAAGCTGACCATAAATTAATCATTGAAGATTTGGAAATCACGTTAAGGATTGATCGCATCGATGCATTAACAGATGGCGGATTAATCATCATTGATTACAAAACCGGTAGCAGCAAACCCAGCCACAGCAGCTGGGCGGAAGAACGCATCACCAAACCGCAAATTCCTTTGTATGCGGCGCTAGTGTTAAAAGATCAACAAGCGCTTAAAGATGCGCAAGTGACTGCGGCTTGTTTTGCTAAAGTTGATCCATTTGAATGTCAATTTAGCGGTGTGTCAGAAAGTGACGCTTTGCCAAATATTAAGCCTTTTAATATGTTAAGTAGTGGCTCTGTTTTTAGCGAGTTTGCCGATTTTGAAGCGTTAATTTTACATTGGCAAAACAGCTTAACGGCAATTGCGCAGGAAATTAAAACGGGTGTCGCCAATGTGCGCTTTGAAGATGAAACTGATTTGCTGTATTGCGAAGTGAAACCTTTGCTGCGTTTGCCCGAACGTGCGCTGCAGTTTGAGCAACAAACTTCATTGACTAAAAACAAATAAAAATATGAATAACGCATTTACTCAATCAGATTTAATTCAATTAGATACTCTTAATCGTCAACAAGCACTTAAGCTGGAAAACTTTATCGTAGAAGCGCCAGCCGGCGCTGGCAAAACTGAACTGCTCACCCAGCGTTATTTAAAATTACTCGCCACCGTTGAAGCGCCAGAAGAGATTATAGCGCTGACTTTTACTAATAAAGCCGCGACTGAGATGCGTAACCGCATTTTGATGTCGCTAGAAGCGGCAGAAAATAACACACCTATTGATGCGCCGCACAAACAGGTGACGCGCGATTTAGCCAACGCCGCACTTGCACATGCAAATTTTCTCGGTTGGCAACTGCTATCGCAACCAGCGCGGCTGCGCATTCAAACCATGGATGCTTTATGTAGTAGCTTGGCGCGGCAAATGCCGTTATTAAGCCGTTTTGGCGGTCAGCCTGTGGTTAGTACAGATGCTAACGCGCATTACCAAACGGCTGCGCAGCAAGCGTTGGCGCAAATCGCCAATGAAAATAGTCCTGATGACACGGTAACGACTGCGTTGCGATTCATGCAAAATAATATCGAAAAACTCACCGAATTATTAGCAGATATGCTGGCAAAACGCGACCAATGGCTGCCGCTGGTGGGTGAACATGCCAATATTACGGTGGAAGAAATCACCGGTGGCGTGGCTAATGCGCTGACCGCGTTAATTGAACACAGGCTTGCGCAAACGATTGCAGCGATTCCTGCAAATATTCAAATGCAACTCATGCCGATAGTCTGTTTTGCTGCCAGTAATTTAGAAGAAAACCATGCGTTGCAAACGCTGGCTGATTGGCAAACTCCTTTTTGTGACAATGCAAATAATTTAGCTAACTGGCAGATTCTGGCGGATTTTTTGCTGACCAATGAGGGCACTTTTAGGAAGCAATTGAATAAAAATATTGGCTTCCCCGCCAAGGATAAAAACCATCCTGAATACGATGAATTTAAGCAGCAGTTTTTGCAGCTTGTTGAAATCATCGCAGATGCGCAAACATTAGATGCGGTGCGCTATCTGCCGAATATACACTTAGATGTGATTGCTCCAGATTGCGCGATTATTAAGGCTTTTGCACAATTATTGCAATTGGCGACCGCGCATTTATGGACAACTTTTCAAGCCGCGAATGAGGTGGATTTTGTGGCGATTGCGCAATCGGCCAGTTATGCATTGGAAAACGAGCGTGGCGCCACTGATTTAGCGTTGAAGCTGGACTACAAAATCTCGCATTTATTGGTCGATGAGTTTCAAGATACCAGCCCCACGCAAATGCGTTTGATTGAGCAGTTAACGCTTGGATGGCAACCAGAAGATGGACGCACTTTATTTTGCGTGGGCGATCCGATGCAGTCGATTTATCGTTTTCGTAAAGCAGATGTGAGTTTATTTTTAACCGCCAGTGAGTTCGGCATCGGGCAATTGCCGCTCACCCCGCTTAAACTTACGCGCAACAATCGCAGCCATCCGCAAGTGGTTGATTGGATTAACACAACTTTTGAGTCGATTTTTCCTGCGGCAGATAATATTACGCAAGCAGCGATTCGTTATCGCACTTTCATTGCGACCAAAGATGCGATTGCAGATGAAGGCGTGACCGTGCATCCGTTGGTACTGAATAGTGATGAAGAAAGTGAGCAAGCCAAGCTGTTGGAAGCGCGCTATATCGCAGACTTAATCACTACAGAAACGCAAAACCATCCTGAAAATAAATTAGTCGTTTTGGTGCGTTCGCGTTCACATTTGCGCGATCTGGTTTCTGTGATTCGGCGCGATTATACGCATATTCGCTTTCAAGCCGTTGAAATTGAAGGCTTAAATGACAGGCAAACAGTTTTAGATGCGCTATCACTCACGCGTGCGATGTTGCACCGTGCCGACCGAGTACATTGGTTAAATATATTGCGTGCGCCTTGGTGTGGATTAGTTTTAGCCGATTTACACGCGTTGGCGCATGACAATCATTTTTCGACCATTTGGCAATTAATGCAGGATGAAACTCGGTTACAAAAATTAAGCGCAGATGGTCAGCAACGTTTATCGCATGTGCGCGATATTTTAGTAGAGGCCTTTCAACATCAAGGCCGCATGCCTTTGCGGCGCTGGATTGAAAGCACTTGGTTAAAGTTAGGTGGCGCCAGCACGTTAATTAGCGCGGGCGATAATCGCGATATTCAGGCATTTTTTGATTTGGTCGAAAAAACTGCGCACGGTTTCGTGCTGGACTTTAATCAGCTAGATACCGCCATGTTGAAACTCTATGCCCAGCCTGATATTACCGCCAATGATCAATTACAGTTTTTGACCATTCACGCATCAAAAGGCTTAGAGTTCGATACCGTTATTTTGCCTGCGTTGAACCGAAAACCAGCCAATAATGACAGTCCAATGATGTTGTGGGAAGAAGTGCCAGTTGGCAACCAACGCCACTTATTAGCCGCACCTGTCGCAAAAAAAATAAAGGGCAAAGCCAGCACTTACGACTTTTTAAAAGCCTTGGAAACTGAGCGAGTAGATAATGAAACCGCGCGTCTTTTGTATGTTGCCGCCACACGTAGCATTAAAAAACTGCACTTGGTTGCGACGGTTAAGCAAAATCAAAATGGTGAATTAAAACCCGTTTCAAAATCTTTATTATCATTACTTTGGCCAAGTGTAGAAGCGCAATTCTCAGCCGCTACACCACTGGTGATGTCAACAGAATCTGCAATGGAATTGCAAGATTTTACGCCGCAATTAAAGCGTTTAAAAACAGTGCGTTTGCCTGAGATGTTACACAAGTCATCCGACAAATCAGCATTTAGCGCAGCAAATAATCCCATTCATTTGCTTGAGCATTCGCCAACATTCTTAAATATCTTAGCTGACACAGGCACATTGACGCATTTGTATATGGAAATGATTGCAAATGCTGATGATTTATTTGAATGGACTGAAAGCCGTATTCGCGCGAGTGCGCCAGCGATGCAATTTTGGTTGCTGCAAAAAGGTCATGCCGAAGATGTTGTTAAACAGTATGTAAAAGTCGTGATAAACGCCCTACTTAACACTATAAATAGCCCAGATTTTGCTTGGTTAATGCAGATTAAAGAAAGCCGACAATCGGAATTGAGCATCACAGCAATCGACGCATTTGGTGTGGCGCAAGAGCATCGATTAGATTTGACGTTTATTGCGCCAGATAATAAAACAGGTGAGTTAACGCGTTGGATTGTGGATTATAAATTGACTTTTTTGGATGTGGATTCAATCGCCGTGGATTCAATTGGCGCGAATTCAATTGATACGGATTCTAGCGATATCAATACTTTTAATACAGTCGCGCTGGATAATGATTTAACTTTAATCGAAATCTTAACCATACAAGCACAGCAGCATCGCCCGCAACTTTCGCGCTATGCTGCGCTGTTTGCAAATGAGCACTTAACCACTCAAACAGCGGTATTTTTTCTAGCATACGGAAAACTGGTTCTGCTTGATTAAATTGAGTTTATTAAAGCTAGCTGATTAAAATTGCTCAATTAAATGTGTTAACTAAAGTTGCTTTTTGCCCACTACTCTTGCTTAAAATGGTGCCAAATATACCAAGCCACAAACGCCAAACCACCGGCAATAATCACGTAATGTGACTGGTGGAAATACACTTCTAAATCTTCCCAATGCTCGCCAGCTTTCATGCCGATGTAACCCAGCGCCCAGCACCAAATAAATGAACCGACGAACGTATACACAATAAAGCGCGTCAAATTCATGCGCGCCATGCCTGCGGGAAAAGCAATGAATGTGCGCACACCAGGCAATAAACGTGCAATAAAAATGATGATTTCGCCATGCGTAGCAAACCATCTATCTGCCATGTCCAAATCTTTTTTGCTGATCAGCACATATTTACCATATTTGTCTGCCAACGGCCTGCCGCCATACATGCCCAAATAATACGCAGGTATCGATCCAAGCATGCAACCAAGTGCGCCTGCGTAGGCGATGCCAAATAGTGTCATTTCACCCTTACTGACCAAAAACCCCGCAAACGGCATAATGATTTCAGATGGCAACGGAATGCAAGCCGACTCAATCGCCATCAACAATACAACGCCGCCGTAACCCATGCTGGATATCACGCTGATGATCCAAATGGCGACTGCTGCGATTAGTTTTTCTAACATTTTATTTTCCCTATTTGAATCATTACACAAATTCTTTTAGCAGCGTTTTCACAAATTCTGCGCGATGTGCAACATTACCCAATTGTACGGTTACGCGCAATTTGTCTGGGCCGTTCATGCGGCAACGGCGGTCGCGCTGCAATAGATCAATCAGTTTTAATGGGTCGATTTCAGTCGTTTGTGCAAAATGTAATTGGATGGCGCTGTCACTCGCATCAATCTTGTTAATGCCTAATGGCTTCGCTGCGATACGCAATCTGTGACAAGCCATCAGCGCTTCGCCCTGCTCTGGCAGCAAGCCAAAACGGTCAATGAGCTCTTCTTGCAGATTATCCAATTCATCATCGTCATTGGCATTTGCTAGGCGTTTATAAATCACCAAGCGCTCATGCACATCTGGACAATATTTATTAGTTAATAAGGCTGGTACATGTAAATTGATTTCTGTAGTGACGCCTAACGGTGCATTTAAATCAGGCTCTTTGCCTGCTTTAAGTTGCTTAACCGCATGGTTGAGCATATCTGAATACAGGCTAAAACCGATTTCCTGCATCTCGCCACTTTGGCTATCGCCCAGCAACTCACCCGCACCACGAATCTCTAGATCGTGCATCGCTAAATGAAAACCTGCGCCCAAATCTTCAAGCAGTTGAATCGCATCTAGTCGTTTTTGCGCTTGTGGCGTGATTTTGCGATGCTCATCGGTCAGCAAATACGCATACGCCTGATGATGAGAGCGCCCTACGCGACCGCGCAATTGATGCAATTGTGCCAGGCCAAACATATCGGCGCGATTCATAATAATCGTATTGGCCGTCGGCACATCAATACCGGTTTCGATAATGGTGGTACACAACAGAATATTACTGCGCTGCTGGTAAAAATCGCGCATCACGTGTTCCAATTCACGTTCACGTAATTGGCCGTGCGCAATCGCGATACGTGCTTCTGGCAGAATTTTTTCCAGCTTTTCTTTTTGCACAAAAATGGTATCCACTTCATTATGCAAAAAGTAAACCTGACCGCCGCGCTTAAATTCACGCATCACAGCTTCACGAATAATGCCGTCAGAATAATAGGTATGGAACGTTTTGATGCTCAAGCGTTTTTGTGGCGGAGTAGCGATGACGCTGAATTCGCGCAGGCCTTCCATCGCCATGCTCAATGTACGCGGAATCGGCGTTGCGGTCAGCGTTAAAATATCCACTTCTGCACGCAAGGCTTTTAATTGCTCTTTTTGACGCACACCAAAGCGATGTTCTTCATCCAGAATCGCCAAACCTAGGTTTTTAAAGATCACATCTTTTTGAATCAAGCGATGCGTACCAATAATGATATCTACTTTGCCTTCAGCCAGATCAGCCAAAGCTTGCTTTTGTTCTTTGGCAGTTCTGAAACGTGAGATTTCAGCAATCTTAATCGGCCATTCCGCAAATCGATCACAGAAATTTTGATAATGCTGTTCTGCTAATAATGTCGTTGGTACAAGCACGGCAACCTGCCGGCCACCCATCACTGCCACAAATGCGGCGCGTAATGCCACTTCCGTTTTACCAAAGCCTACATCGCCGCACACCAGCCTATCCATTGGTCGACCCGATTGCATATCTTTGATAACGTTTTCAATCGCTTCCAGTTGGTCTGGTGTTTCTTCAAACGGAAAGCCTTCACAGAAAGCTTCATAATCTTTTAAGCTTAACGTAAAAGCATGACCACGTCGTGCTGCACGCTGTGCGTATAAATTGAGCAATTCCGCTGCGGTATCGCGGATTTGTTTCAGTGCTTTTTTCTTGGCTTTTTCCCATTGTCCAGAACCTAAACGATGCAATGGCGCGCTTTCTGGCGGGCCGCCGGAATAACGTGAAATCAGGAATAATTGCGAAACAGGTACGTATAATTTATCGTCGCCAAAATACTCCAGCAGCAAAAATTCGGTTTCGCCTTCACCAAAATCGAGATTCATCAAACCCTTGTAACGCCCGACGCCGTGCTGTTCGTGTACGACTGGATCGTCCATGCGCAACTCGGATAAGTCCTTGAGCATGCCTTCTGTATTGCGTGCTTTTTCTTTCTCACGCCTGCGCTGCTGGCGCACGGTGCCTGAATACAATTCCGATTCAGTGATGACGATAGCATCATCATAAAAACCGTGATGCAAAGGCGAAACACCCAGCATGATTGGCGCATCGCTGGTTTGAAAATCGGCCCAGCTTTCACCAGTCGGCATTTGTACGCCATGCTCGGCAAATAGCTGCAGCATGGTTTCGCGACGACCTAAACTTTCTGCGGTGATTAAAATGCGCTTGCTGGTTTTTTGATTAGAGGTAGCTTTAATAAACGCCTGCAATTTATGCAAAGGCTGTTCGGCACGGCGTTCAATATCCAGCGCAGGCAGCGGATTTTTCGCTTCATGCGTTAATGTTAAAACGGAGTAATTTTGCGTCTGCGCAAAAAAATCATCGGTTTTAATCAACAAGATTTCTGGCTTTAAAATCGGCCGTTCAGCATCGTAAGCCAGTAATCGATAACGCGAATTGGCTTCTGTCCAGAATTGCTGCGCGGCTTTGTCGCAGTTGCCATGTAGGCATAGCGTGGTATTTTCTGGCAAATAGTCCAGCAGGTTAGAAGTTTCATCAAAGAACAATGGTAAATACCACTCAATACCGCCACTCGCAACGCCTTTACTTACATTTTTATAAATGGTCGCACGCTGTGGGTCGCCTTCAAACTGCTCTCTAAAATTACTTCTAAAAGTCGCGATACCTTTGTCATCCAGCGGGAATTCGCGCGCTGGTAACAATCTAATCTCTGGCACGGGATACAAACTGCGTTGCGTATCCACATCAAAAGTGCGGATAGTCTCAATCTCATCATCAAACAAATCAATACGGTATGGCAGCACGCTGCCCATTGGAAACAAATCGACCAAGCCGCCACGCACGCTGAATTCACCGGGAGAAATCACTTGGCTGACATGATGATAACCAGCCTGCGCACATTGATGGCGCAAGGCTTCAAGGTTGAGTTTCTGGCCTTTTTTGAGCATAAAACTATGTCCAGCTAAATAAGCCACAGCGGGTAAACGAATCAACGCGGTCGCAATCGGCACGAGAATAACGTCACATTGATTTTGGCTGATTTGATACAAAGTCGCCAAGCGCTCTGAAATCAAATCAGGATGTGGTGAAAACACATCGTAAGGCAGTGTTTCCCAATCTGGCAGTAAGTTAACACTTAATTCAGGCGCAAAATACGGAATCTCTTCTAACAGCCGCTGCGCCTCAAACGCATTAGACGTAATCACCACTAATGGGGATTTTTTAGCATTAAGTGTTGTTTTTAAACTACATGCAAGTGATGCTAGAGATAAGCTATCTAAGCCATTGGCAGCATAAGAAAAACGACTTTTTTGACCGGCTTTAGGGGGAGTTAACTGCATAAATGGGCTTGAAAATAACTTGGATACTTAAAAAAAATTTGGCTATCAGTGACTTATTACCTATTATAACCCTAAGCTTGATGTTGAACTTGATGTTAAATAAGACACGTTATAATAATTAAGCGTCACAATTAAGCACGCTGTATTTGCGAATACACAGCAATTAAGTGCTAAAAAAATAGTCTTGGGGAGCTTCACATGAGCGATAAGCTTGTTAACAATAAACCTATAAATGATAAACAGGCTGTTGCGATTCATGCAGCCAATTTCGTCAAAAATGGCATGCTAGTCGGTTTAGGCACAGGATCAACCGCCAATTATTTTATCGAAGAATTAGCCCGTCGCCAGCTTGAAGAAAATCTAAAAGTCACCACCATTGCCAGCTCGATTGTCAGCATGAACAAAGCGCAAAGTTTGGGCTTATCTGTAATTGCGCTTAACCAAGTTGCAGAGATTGATTTATATGTGGATGGCGCAGACGAAATCACGCCTGATATGACGCTACTGAAAGGCCGTGGCTACGATTTAGTGCTTGAAAAATTGCTAGCAAAAGCCGCCAAACAGTTTTTAGTGGTGGCAGACAAAAGTAAATTAGTAGACCGCATTGGCACTAATTTTGCCATTCCTATCGAAGTGATGCCGATGGCTTGGAAAGCTGCAAAACGTAGCTTAGAAGCGGCTGGCGGCGTAGGCGATTTGCGGCAGAATGTCGCAAAAGATGGTTTAACGATTACATCACATGGCAGCTTGGTTTTAGATATGACCTTTGATAAATCTATGTCTGAAAGCGCCTTAAATCAACTGATCAACAATATACCTGGCGTAGTTGAACACGGCATTTTTTATGGCTTAGCTAGCAGCATACTTATTGCAGATAATGGCAATGTGACCAAACTGGAATCCAATTCTGCAGTATTTAATTCTAAAGATAAGCGGTAGTAACTTTTGCTGACGCATCTAGCTACATCGGCGCAATATTTCCGCCCTATTTTCTTTACGGCAACGCTAATATTTTTATCCACAATTGTGTTTATTAGCGGCTGTCGTAAAACCGATGACAATACTAAAACCGTTATAGAACCGACATCCAAAACCAAAAAAGGCAAAGTAGTCACTTTTGTAACACTGAACAGCCCCAACACCTATTATGTAGATGGCAATAAACAATTTTCAGGGCTTGAATACGATTTAGCAAAGCTATTCGTCAAAGAATTGGGCAATGACACGCAACTTAAATTAATTGTAGCGACCAATATTAACCAAGTTATTTCCATCATCTTGCATCACAAAGCCGACATCGCGGCTGCCGATGTCACTGTCACCAATATCCGCAAACAGATGATTGATTTTTCAGTGCCTTATCAAGATGTGCAGCAGTTAGTCGTTTATAACACTGAAAAAAATAAAGAAAGTCTAAAAAAACCACCAAAAAGCCTAAAAGATTTAGTAGGCCTGCATATTTCATTACCTGCCAGCAGCAGCTTTGTAGAACGCTTAACTAAACTGCAGAAAACTGAACCTGGATTGGGGTTAATGTGGGAAGAACGGCTGCATGTGGGTTCGGAACAGTTATTGCAGGAATTAGCGCGCGGCGATATCGATTACACCATTGCCGATAGCCATTTGGTTTCTATCATGCAGAATTATTACCCCACTTTGGGCGTGGCATTTGCGATTGGCGAGCCAGAAAAAATCGCTTGGGCGATGCCTAAAAACAGAAAGCCAGAACTACAGCAAAGAGTGAATGCGTTTTTTAACCGCATTAAAAAAGATGGCACTTTACGTAATTTAATTGATCGCTATCACGGCAATGTTAAACGTCTAAAACCGGTAGATGTAAAAACTTTTTTGATTCGCAGCCGTACACTATTGCCAAAATACAAACGGCTTTTTCAGCAGTCGCAAGAAATCACTGGCTTAGATTGGCGCTTAATCGCCGCGATTAGTTATCAAGAATCGCATTGGGATACATTTAGCACTTCGCCTACGAATGTACGCGGTTTAATGATGTTAACCGAAGATACCGCCGACTTAATGAAAGTTACCGACAGATTAGATCCTAAACAGAGCATTCCTGCTGGTGCAAAATATATCAATTTATTAAAAGAAACCATACCTGAACGTGTGCCAGAACCTGACCGCACGTATATGGCGTTGGCTTCATACAATATTGGTTATGCGCATGTAGAAGATGCACGCGTTTTAGCGCAACGTTTAAAATTAAACCCAAACCGCTGGGCGGACGTAAAAAAAACCTTGGGTTTATTAAACGACCCCACTTATTATTCCAATGCTAAATATGGCTATTGCGGCTGTGGCCAGCCAGTGATTTTTGTAGAATCGATTCGCAGCTATTACAACATTTTAGAACGCTTTGAACCGAGTTACGATGCAATTGAAAACAGCTTTAAAATCGCCAGTGCAAATTAATTAACACTAAATACTTGAAACAAAAAATGCCTAATATTTAGGCATTTTGTATGATTTTAAGTGTTAACTTAACAATATTAAAAGCAAATTAACAGTTAGTTTGCCTTTAAGCAGGTTTAATTGTTGTTAAGTTATTCATATAAGGCTGCAAAACTTTAGGAATCGTCACGCTGCCATCCCCATTTTGGTAATTCTCTAATACCGCCACCAACGTACGTCCAACCGCCAAGCCAGAGCCGTTTAGCGTATGGACGAACTCTGTTTTACCTTGCTCATTCCTAAATCGCGCTTGTAAACGACGCGCTTGAAACGCCTCACAATTTGATACAGAAGATATTTCACGATAAGTATTTTGCGCAGGCAACCACACTTCTAGATCATACGTTTTAGCCGCGCCGAAACCCATGTCACCAGTACAAAGTGATACCACACGATAAGGTAACTCAAGCGCTTTCAGGATGTTTTCAGCGTGCCCAACCATCTCTTCTAAAGCCTCATAGCTTTTGCTGGGATGCACGATTTGCACCATTTCTACCTTGTCAAACTGGTGTTGACGAATCATGCCTTTGGTATCGCGCCCGTAAGAACCTGCTTCTGAACGGAAACATGGTGTATGTGCGGTTAATTTGATTGGTAAAGATTCTAAAGGGACTATTTCATCGCGAACGGTGTTCGTTAGCGTAACTTCTGAAGTTGGGATTAAATACAGCTTGCTGTCATTGTGATTTAAACTAAATAAATCCTCTTCAAACTTAGGCAACTGCCCTGTTCCAGTTAATGTTTCTGCATTCACTAAATACGGCGTATAACATTCTTCGTAGCCATGCTGCTCAGTCTGCGTATCCAACATAAACTGCGCCAAAGCGCGATGCAATTTAGCGATACCGCCACGCATAAATGTAAAGCGCGTGCCTGAAAGCTTGATGCCTGTATCAAAATCCAAACCCAGCGGCGTACCGACATCGGTGTGGTCTTTGATTTCAAAATCCTGACCAAATTCTTGTTTAAAGTCGCGTGGCTCGCCAACTTTGCGCACTTCAACATTATCTGCTTCTGATTTTCCCTGCGGTACACTTTCATGCGGCAAATTGGGTACATTCAATAATACGTTTTGCAATTTTTCTTGCAAGTCTTGTAGTAATGCTTCATCTGCTTTTAGCGCTTCACCCAAGCCCGCAACTTCTGCCAATATCGCGCTGACATCCTCACCTTTTGATTTAGCGATACCAATTTGTTTAGACGTATTATTGCGCTTGGCTTGTAGCTCTTGTGTGCGTGTTTGCACAGCTTTGCGCTCTTGTTCTAGCGCAGAAAATTCGGCAGCATCAAATACAAAACCACGCTTATTTAACTGATTAACTACGCCGTCTAAATCATTTCTTAATGCTTGAATATCTAACATAATTATTTTTTTGCTTTGCTATTTAAATTTTGTTTGCCGAGTTCTTTTAGGTCTAACTCTTTAAGGTGTTTCATTTTTTCGCCAATTTTACCTTCTAAGCCGCGTGGCGTGGGATTATAAAATCTTGGCGGGCCGTTTTTATCCGGCTCTCCGTTCTTATCTAAATATAAGTCGTCAGGAAAATATTGCTCGCCTGCCGCATAAGCTTCTGGTTCATTATGCGCATAGCGATATTCTTTGCCATAATCCAGCGCTTTCATTAATTTGGTCGGCGCATTTCTTAAATGTAAAGGTACAGGGCGAGATTTATCTTGTGCGACAAACGCTTTTGCCTGATTGTAAGCGTTATACGCAGCGTTACTTTTAGGCGCAACTGCCAAGTAAATCACCATATTGGCAAGCGCCAATTCGCCTTCTGGCGAGCCTAAACGCTCAAAAATCTGCCACGCTTCTAATGCCATGGTTTGCGCGCGCGGGTCAGCTAGACCAATATCCTCAATCGCCATGCGGATAATGCGGCGCGCTAAGTAAAGCGGATCTGCGCCGCCATCTATCATGCGTAAAAACCAATATAAAGCCGCATCTGGGTTGCTGCCACGTACCGATTTATGCAAAGCGGAAATCTGGTCATAAAACGCTTCGCCGCCTTTATCAAAACGGCGGAGTTTACTTGCCATCGTTGTTTGCAAAAAGGCTTCGTCAATGTCGGTTACTTTTGCACCTTCAGCGGCGTTAAATAAACCTTCTACAAAATTGAGTAATCGCCTTGCATCGCCATCGGCGTAAGTTAATATTTGTTCTTTAACCGCATCGGAAAACTGAACATTTGGCGCAACTAATTGTTGCGCGCGAGTTAACAATAAATCTAACTCAATTTCTGATAATGCATTTAATACAAACACTTGCGCACGACTTAACAACGCACTATTCACTTCAAACGAAGGGTTTTCAGTGGTGGCGCCAATAAATGTAATTAAGCCACTTTCAACAAATGGCAGAAAAGCATCTTGCTGACCTTTGTTGAATCGATGTACTTCGTCTACAAATAAAATGGTTTTACGGCCATGTTGTTGCAAAGTCAATTCCGCACGTTCCACTGCTTCGCGAATATCTTTAATACCAGATAAGACAGCAGAAATGGGCACAAAATCCGCATCGGCGGTGTTGGCAATCAAACGCGCTAATGTGGTTTTGCCCACACCGGGCGGGCCCCACAGAATCATCGAAGGCAATTTACCCGATTGAAACGCTAATCTTAACGGCTTACTTTCGCCCAATAAATGCGATTGCCCGACCACTTCATCTAAAGTTTTAGGGCGTAATCGTTCTGCTAACGGTGCGGTTGGTACTGCGGCTTGAAATAAGTTGCTCACTTATTTTTCTTTAAATATAGAGTTGGAAATTTTATTGTAAAGATTTTAGGATTTTCTAGCTGAACACCGAAATAAGAAACAAAACCTATTCGCTAACAACATCTACACCTTTTGGCGGCGTAAACAAAAAGGTTGAGCTTTGCAATTTAGGATTACGCTCAACCGCATCAAAAGTGATAAGGGTAATGTGATTAAAGCTGTCATACAGCTCCATCTTGTGCAGTTTATCGTCTTTAAAACCTAATAAAACACGCTCGAATCCACTTTCTTTCTCTTTCGGTAGCGCTAAAACCCAAGTTAAGCCATCTTTTCTATCCGCATTTTTAATGGTAAAACTTTTTTCTACCGCATCACCACCCGCTAGCAAAGCCGCCGGGCTTGAGCCTAAGGTTTTACTTAATTCGCGAATCGTGACCTGCTGCAAATCGGTATCGTACAAAAACACTTGTTTGCCATCACTGATAATTTGCTGTTCATAAGGCTTTGAATAATCCCAACGAAACTTGTTTGGACGTTGCAGTTGCATACTGCCTTGCACTTCTTGAATCTTGCGGCCTTGCGTATCTGTTACCACTTGGCTAAAGTTCGCGCGCATCGCGTTGGTATTATTAAAGAAATCGCTCAAGCTGGCTACGCCATCGGCAAAAGCCGCCTGTGAAACGGCCATTTGTGACGCAATAAATAAACTACTAATTACTAATTTTTTAATCATTAATATTTTCTTAATCAATGGATGCATTACCTTTTGCCAAAACCTCTCTGTTACCGTTACTTTGCATAGCTGAAACCAAGCCTGCACGTTCCATATCTTCGATCAGCCTTGCCGCACGGTTATAACCAATTCTCAGTTGACGTTGCACCGATGAAATACTAGCGCGACGACTGGTTAACACAATATTCACCGCTTCATCATACAGCGCATCTTTTTCTGCACCGTTATCGCTACTAAACTCACCTGCTTCACCGCCACCTTCTGTTTCATTGGTCAAAATACCTTCAATATAGTTCGGCTCGCCCATGGCTTTAAGATGATTCACCACTTGATGCACTTCATGGTCAGATACGAACGCGCCATGAATCCGCATCGGGTAACCTGTGCCTGGCGGCATGTACAGCATATCGCCCTGACCTAACAACGCTTCAGCGCCCATTTGGTCTAATATGGTTCGTGAATCGATTTTGCTGGATACTTGAAACGCCACACGGGTCGGGATATTCGCTTTGATCAAACCGGTGATCACATCGACAGAAGGACGCTGCGTTGCCAATACCAAGTGAATACCAGAAGCGCGCGCTTTCTGCGCTAAGCGGGCGATTAACTCTTCCACTTTCTTGCCCACGACCATCATCAAATCGGCCAACTCATCAATCATCACCACAATCATTGGCATTTCTTCCAATGGCTCTGGTTCGTCTGGCGTTAAGCTAAAAGGATGCGGGATTTTTTCGCCGGCTTTTTCAGCTTCTTTAATTTTCTGGTTATAGCCAGCCAAGTTTCGCACGCCTAACATCGACATCAATTTATAGCGACGTTCCATCTCCGCTACACACCAGTTTAGCGCGTTGGCGGCTTGGCGCATATCGGTTACAACTGGCGCCAATAAATGCGGAATGCCTTCATACACCGAAAGCTCAAGCATTTTCGGATCAATCAGAATCATACGTACTTTGCTGGGTTCAGATTTGTACAGCAAACTTAAAATCAACGCATTGATTGCGACCGATTTACCTGAGCCAGTTGTACCAGCAACCAACACATGCGGCATTTTCGCGAGATCGGCAACCACTGGTTTGCCTGCAATATCTTTACCCATCGCGATTGCCAATGGCGAATGCATTTCTGCATACACTTGGCTACCCATGATTTCCGATAAAAATACGATCTGGCGTTTTGGATTCGGGATTTCCAAGCCCATACAGCTTTTGCCCGGAATGGTTTCAACAACGCGAATGCTCACCACTGACAATGCACGCGCTAAATCGCGCGCCAAATTGGTGATTTGGCTACCTTTTACACCAGCTGCTGGTTCTAGCTCAAAACGTGTAATGACAGGGCCAGGCTGCGCAGAAAGCACTTTAATTTCAATGCCAAAATCCATCAACTTGCGTTCAATCAGCCTAGAAGTAAAGTCCAGCGTTTCGACAGATGGCAAATCCACCGTGTTGTTGGCAACATCCAGCAAATGCAATGGCGGCAAGCTGGAATCCAAATCTGTTGCAAATAAGGCAGTTTGTTTTTCTTTTTGCACGCGCTCGCTTTGGGCAATCTCAACGATTGGCGCTCTGATTTCTACAGGTGCGCGGTCTTCCGTGCGTTTACGTTCTGCTTCTACAAATACTTCGCGTTTTTGCACCACCACTTTGCCAGCTTTTCTATCTTGCCAATCGTTGTATTTGTTTACTGACCACTCGTAAGCTGTAATTAAGCGTGCGCCTAATTTTTCGGTGATCATAATCCACGACCAGCCAGTGAATAAGCTGAATCCAACCGCAAACAAAGATAGCAATATCATCGTAGAACCAGCAAAGCCGAACATGCTGCGCAATGTACTATCGACTGCGTTGCCCAACATGCCGCCGCCGGTTAAAGGCAAAGTGGCTGGTAAAGTGACTAAATGCCCTGCTTCTAAAGCGCAAGAGGAAATGAGTAACAAGAAAAAACCGACGATATTGAACAGTAAGAATGGCCGTTCTGAGATGGTTAACTCTAGGCGCAAATAGACCAGCCACATGCTATAAAAAGCTAAAACTACCCACCACCAAGCTGAAAAACCGAATAGATACAACATCATGTCGGCGATCCAAGCGCCAACTGCGCCACCTGCGTTTTGCACCACTGCGTTATCAGAAGCCATATGCGACCACGATGGATCTTGGCTGTTATAACTGATTAGGATGACGGCAAGATATAAGCCGATCAGGACTAAGCCCAACCACCAAGCCTCACGCACTAAGCTGGCACCATGTTGTTGCGATGGGCTGGGTGGCGCTTGCAAGCGGCCATTCACTGCTGGAGATTTTTTATTAAAAAACAAACCGTTACAAACCTCGTTATTAATCTGTGGCGATGAAGAAAAATTATTTAATTATTATAACAAAATCAAATTGCACAAAGCATGTCTGACCAATTAATATTAAGGTAATTAATATTTACCCAATCAATATTAAAGCTATTCAACCGAACAATTGATATCAGCATAATTGATTAGCTTGTTTAGATAGTTTCATTCTGCATTTAAATGATTAAAGGAGTATCACATGGACATTGGTATTAAAGAAAAAGACAGAAAAGCGATTGCAGAAGGTTTATCAAACCTGTTGGCAGATACTTATAGTTTATATTTAAAGACGCATTATTTTCATTGGAACGTCACCGGCCCAATGTTTAACACATTGCATTTAATGTTTGAAACGCAATATAACGAACTATGGCTGGCGACTGATCTAATTGCTGAACGCATTCGCTCTTTAGATGTATTTGCGCCAGGCACTTATAGCCAGTTTGCTAAATTATCGACCATTAAAGAATCAGACGGTGTGCCGAAAGCCAACGATATGATTGCTGAATTAGTCGCTGGACATGAAGCTGTCTGTCGCACTGCACGCAGCGTATTTCCTGCTGCTGAAAAAGCTTCGGATGAAGCAACGGCTGATTTGCTAACGCAACGTTTGCAAGTACATGAAAAAACAGCCTGGATGTTACGCAGTCTTTTAGAAAAATAGGTTTCAAAAAAATTATTCGAAATTAAACGTCTGTTATATCCGCATAAGCCCAATCCATATTGCACTTAATGCGGATATAACGACATAAAAGTTAAGCAGTTTTAAGGATTAACTTTTTATATTGAATAGCCTTGAAAAAACCCCTATTCATCCGCATATCATTCTGTATAAAACGTCAATTAGAAAGTATTTATCATGGCAACACGTCACGTCCACCTTCTTATTTTAGGCTCTGGCCCAGCAGGTTATTCAGCTGCGGTTTATGCGGCACGCGCTAATTTAAATCCTGTATTAATCACTGGTATCGCGCAAGGCGGCCAATTGATGACCACGACAGAAGTAGACAATTGGCCAGCAGATAACGAAGGCGTACAAGGCCCAGAATTGATGGAACGCTTTCAAAAACATGCTGAGCGTTTTAATACAGAAATGATTTTTGACCATATTCATACCACGCACTTAACAGAAAAACCGATTCGTTTAGTGGGCGATAGCGGCGAATATACTTGTGATGCGTTGATTATCGCCACAGGTGCATCGGCCAAATATTTGGGCTTACCAAGTGAAGAAAAATTTAGCGGAAAAGGCGTTTCAGCTTGTGCCACTTGTGATGGTTTTTTCTATCGCAATCAAGAAGTTGCGGTCATCGGCGGCGGCAATACGGCAGTGGAAGAAGCGCTTTACTTAGCTAATATCGCCAGCAAAGTCACGTTGGTACACAGACGCGATAAATTCAAAGCCGAAGCGATTTTGGTGGATAAATTAAATGCACGCGTGGCTGAAGGCAAAATCGTCTTAGAAACGTTCAATACGCTAGACGAAGTGTTGGGCGACGCCAATGATCAAAACGGGGGCGTGACTGGCATGCGCATTAAAAACGTGAATGATGGCACCACCAAAGAAATTGATTTAAAAGGCGTATTTATCGCTATTGGCCATAAACCGAATACTGATATCTTTGAAGGTCAGCTAGAAATGGAAGGCGGTTATATCGTCACGCAAGCCGGTCGCAAAGGTAACGCCACCGCCACTAGCATTCCCGGTGTTTTTGCCGCGGGCGATGTGCAAGATCATATCTATCGCCAAGCGGTTACCAGCGCTGGCACGGGTTGTATGGCTGCGTTGGATGCTGAGCGCTATTTGGATGGCTTGAAATAGTTTGATTGTTTGAGCTAATCAAATGGCTTAAGCTTTAATACACATAATACAAGTAATTTAAAATAGTTCTTTCCCGCCGTCGTTCCCGCGTAGGCGGGAATCCAGTTAAAGTTTAAATTCAAAATGGATTCCCGCCTACGCGGGAATGACGAAATAGAAAGTTTTTAGGGATTAAATGTTAGCTAAATTTTTATGGCACATGCAAAACCAACACCTAAAAACAAGCATATACTTAATGCAATACCGCTCACAAAAGCGGAAGCAAAAGCCATCAAGAATGAGCTGGTGCAACTCAATTTAGCCAAACAAGAAGCATTAAGAAATCAGCATAAAATTGCTGAAACACCCGCCGCAGAACAAGACAAGCACTTATTTCTAGAGGCCGTGAAAAACGCGCGCCCTTTAAATACAGAACCGCAACATTCCGAAAAAAACCATCCAAAACCTATCGCCAAGCAATTAATACGCGACGAAAAACAAGCGCTTAGAGATAGTTTAAGCGATGACTTCTACCCAGCACACGAACTAGAAAGCGGCGAAGAGTTGCTTTATCTGCGCACAGGTCAATCCCCAAGCGTGTTAAGCAAACTACGTCGCGGCTTTTGGGTCATTCAAGCGCAAATCGATTTACACGGATTAATCAGTGACGAAGCGCGCGAATATGTAGCGAAATTTTTAAGCAGCTGCAAAAAACGCAATATCCGCTGCGTGCGCATTGTGCATGGCAAAGGCCTAGGCTCACGCAACCGCGAACCTGTTTTAAAACATAAGCTACGTAACTGGTTAATACAAAAAGATGAAGTGATTGCGTATGCGCAAGCTAAGCCTGAGGATGGTGGCAGTGGCGCAGTTATCGTACTACTCAAAGCTATATAAATAATAGGTAAACAAAATGAAAGAATCAGAGCCTGAAATTAATCAGTTGGCAGACTTTTTAAATGAATTTAATAAGGAAAGTGACAGAGGAGCTGCGCTAGTGGCAGCTTCCATGCTTGATGAGAAATTGAAAGAAATTCTAAGTGGTTTTTTTGTAGAAAAATCAACATCCAAAGAACTTTTAACTGGATACAACGCACCACTAGGCACTTTTTCCGCTAGAGCTTCAGCTACTCTTTGTCTAGGTTTGATTCAAGAGAATGAATTTAAAGAAATTACTTTAATACGTAAAATTAGAAACGAATTTGGTCATGACTGGCAATCAATCTCGTTTGAATCTGGTCGCGTAAGCGAACTTTGCATGGAGCTCCCTTGGTTAGGCCCAATTGAATTAGAGAATACATCTACACCTAGAAGTAGATTTAATTCTGCAGTTGCAATTTTATTAACTGATTTATTATGGCGTGTACGTTTAGTTACAAAAGAGCGTCGCATATTAAAAATATGGCCAAATAAATCTCGCACTATTTAATTAACTTAATTTAAAACTTACAACCCCAATTCACTCAAACTAACATGTTCATCTGGCCTGCGACCCAACGGCCAAAAGAACTTTCGGTCTTTTTCTTCTATCGGCAAATCATTAATGCTGGCGTAACGCAGCTCCATTAAACCATTGGCGTCAAATTGCCAATTTTCATTGCCGTAGCTTCTAAACCAGTTGCCTGCATCGTCATGCCACTCATAGGCAAAGCGCACAGCGATACGGTTGCCGTCAAATGCCCATAATTCTTTAATTAATCGATATTCCAGTTCTTTCGCCCATTTACGGGTTAAGAATTCGACGATTTGCGCGCGACCTTTGGGAAATTCCGCACGGTTACGCCATTGAGAATCTTGCGTGTATGCCATTGAAACGCGTTGTGGATCGCGGCTATTCCAGCCATCTTCTGCCAAGCGTACTTTTTGAATAGCTGTTTCGCGTGTGAATGGTGGCACTGGGGGACGGATTTCTGCATTTATAGTCATCATTTTTCCTTTTATGATTTCAAAAATTGTTGAAACTGCTTTTGCTCATAGTCCATGTGTTTCTCAAACGTTTGCACATTGCTGGTCAGGCGTTGAATAACAAGCGCACCTTCCATAATAATCACAAAGCGTTCCGACCAGTTTTCGGCTTCTTGCTGACTCATGCCGACCTCTACACCTAAACGAGCCAGCGCATTTAACCAAGCACTGTAATCATCATTCTGCAATTTTTTAATATCTATTTTTGCCTCACCAAGATTCAACACATTCAATAGGCAATTTTTTTTACCTTGGCTATAAAACGTCTTAACCGTCGCAATCATATTGCTGAAACGTTTTTCGGGTTTTACCTGCGTATCTAATAGCGGGGCGATGATATGTTGCTGAATTTGTAGGCTGACATAGCTTACAACTGTTTTCAGCATATCTTCCTTACCTTTAGGGAAATGATGATACAGGCTCGATTTTTGCAAGCCCGTGATCTCGGACAGCAGTGAAATCGTTGTGCCTTCGTATCCATGATTTCGGAATATATCGAACAGCGCTTCGATTAACACCGCGTTTTCACTTATTTGCTGAGCCATGTTTGCCTAATGAAAATATATGTTGACACAATACCGAACGTTCGTTACATTGTCAATACACCGAACATTCGGTACAGTAAATTGATAAATTTAGGAGTATATGATGAACAAAGTAGCTATTTTTATTTTTTCTGACCCAAAAAATGGAAGTGATGAAGCACTTGGTCGTGCGTTTAATGGGCTTGCAGCCGCTTACGATATTAAACAATCTGGTGGCGAAGTTTCTATTACGTTTCAAGGTGCGGGCACGCGCTGGCCTGCATTAATCACACAGGAAAATCATCCATTACACAGCTTGTACAACTTGGTAAAAAACGATATTACGGGTATCTCTTGCGGATGTGCTGACATGTTTGAAGCCAGTGAAGATGCGAAAGCAAGCGGTTTTTCACTGATTCAAGAAAACTTTGTGCCTGGCACAACCGGCTTAGCCAGTTTCGGAAAATTACTAAAATTTAACACCACCATTTTGAATTTTTAAGCTGAATATTTAAGCAGCTGGCGATTAAATAACCGCCAGTTTTTAAGGAGAAATAGCATGCCAAACGCATTTGCAACGATAAGTTTTACTGATAGTGTAAAAGCAGCTCAAAGCCGCTACGGTAGTCGTGAAAATAACCAGCGCTTTGAGCAATCAGATAATCTCAACAATGAACTTGGAGCATCTGAGAGACAATTCATTGAAACACGTGATAGTTTTTATATGGCGACCATTTCAGAGAACGACTGGCCATATGTGCAACATCGTGGCGGCCCAGCGGGTTTTATAAAGGTGTTAGATGCACGCACGATTGGTTTCGCCGATTACAAAGGCAATAGGCAATACATCAGCGTGGGTAATTTAAATGCTAATTCACGTATATCGCTAATATTGATGGATTATCCAAATCGTCGTCGCCTTAAATTATGGGGAACAACACGTATTATTCATGCGGCTGAAGAGCCAGAGTTGATTAAACACCTAGAAGTCGTCGATTACAAAGCGCGCGTTGAGCGCGGCATTCTGATTAAAATTGAAGCAATTGAGTGGAATTGCCCACAGCACATTACGCCAAGATATTCAGAAGCAGAGGTAGATCAAGTGTTGCAATCGTTGCGTGAGGAGAATGAACAATTACGTCAGCAGTTGAACTACACTTCGCCTAAAAATCCGCCACTTTGATGCGTCCACAGGCTGGCATACAAACCGCCCAATTTCAGCAATTCGGCATGGCTGCCCTCTTCGATAATATTGCCTTTATCCAAGACAATTAATCGATCCATTGCAGCAATTGTTGAAAGCCTGTGCGCGATGGCGACGACAGTTTTGCCTCGCATTAGGTTATAAAGGCTGGCTTGAATCACAATTTCTACTTCGCTATCTAGCGCGCTAGTGGCTTCATCCAGCAATAAAATCGGTGCATCTTTTAACATCACGCGCGCGATGGCGATGCGTTGGCGTTGACCGCCAGACAGTTTGACGCCGCGCTCGCCCACATGCGCATCGTAACCTGTGCGGCCTTTCACATCGCTTAAATTGAGTATGAATTCATGCGCTTCGGCACGTTTGGCGGCAGCGATCATCTCTTCTTCGGTCGCATCTGGGCGACCATATAAAATGTTATCGCGCACGCTTCTGTGTAAAAGTGACGTGTCTTGCGTGACCATGCCGATTTTTTCGCGCAGGCTGTTTTGGGTGACAAGATTAACGTTTTGACCGTCGATCAACACGCTGCCCGCCTCTACTTCATAAAAGCGCAATAGCAAATTCACAATAGTAGATTTTCCCGCGCCTGAACGACCAACTAACCCGACTTTTTCGCCTGGTTTAATGGTTAAGTTAAGCGCTTTTAACACGGTTTTTTTATTCGCAGTTTGCTTTTCGCTGTTATAACCAAAGTCTACCGCATCAAATTTCACCTCGCCTTTTTGCACAATTAATGGTTTTGCGTTTGGCGCATCGATGATTTTATTGTGCGATGTCAATGTGTTAATGCCGTCTTGCACCGTACCGACTTGTTCGTAAAGCGAGGTCATTTCCCACATCACCCAATGTGAAACGCCGTTCAAGCGTAGCGCCATCGCGGTTGCAGCTGCTAGCCCCCCAACGGTCACTTCACCTTTGCTCCATAACCACAACGCCATCAAACTTGTGGCGATAATTAGCAGCATATTTAGCACATGATTCACAATTTCTACCTGACTCACATAGCGCATTTGGCCATGCACCGTGCCTAAAAATTCGTGCATGGCAGATCTTGCATAACCCGCCTCGCGCCCTGCGTGTGAGAACAATTTGACTGTGCTGATATTAGTATAAGCATCGGTAATGCGGCCAGTCATTAAACTGCGTGCATCCGCCTGATTTTGCGAAACTTTGCTCAAACGCGGCACAAAATAACTTAGCGATAAAATATAAGCTACTAGCCAAACCAAAAATGGCAACATAATCAACGGGTTAAAAAATCCTACAATGGCAACCATGCTGCCAAAATACACCACCACGTACACCATGATATCCGCGACGATAAACCATACATCACGCACGGCCAGCGCCGTTTGCATAACTTTTGCCGCCACACGGCCGGCAAACTCATCTTGGTAAAAACTCATGCTCTGGTTCAACATCAGCCGATGGAAATCCCAACGCATGCGCATAGGGAAATTACCAGCCAGCGTTTGATGCTTGAATAAAGTTTGAAGCGCAATAAATACCACGCTAAAAATCAGCAGAACAGATAACCAAATGAGATGTTCACCCTCCTGTGCCCACAGTTCAGATGGCGGAATATCGCTCAACCAATCGACCAATTTTCCCATAATGGCAAATAGCAACGCTTCAAACGCAGCTATCAAGCCGGTAAATAACGTCATGCTCGCTAAAAACGGACGAAAACCTTTTGTACAGCCCCACGCAAACTGCCAAAAATTCTTGGGTGGAATGGTGATGATACGTTCAGAAAAAGGCGGGCTTAGTTGTTCAAACCATTTAAACATGAGATTTTTTGCTTTTTAATGTGATTTTTGAAGTTTTTTGAGGGTTCACTTATGTGTAGATAATTGACTTCAATGCGTGAGTGATGCAATTTATGATGATTAAAATACTGATTGGTTGCAAACGAATCATTTACAAACTGAAGAGATTTGATATTTTTACAGCAATTTTTTGCAACAAAAATTTGTATTAAGTTTGCTGTTAATTAAGTTTGCTAATCAAGTTCCAACCAGCGTGCAAACTGCCTCTGCGGCAATTCCCTCACCACGTCCAGTAAAACCGAGCATTTCTGTAGTCGTCGCTTTTACATTCACTTGCATGATTTCAATTTGGCAATCCGCTGCAATATTGGCACACATTTGCGCGGTATGCGGTGACAATTTCGGCGCTTCGCAAATCACAGTGGCATCGATATTATTTACGACGTAATGTTTAGTTTGTAATAACGCTACTACATGACGCAATAATTGACGCGAATCTATACCTTTGTAAGTGTCATCAGTTGGGGGAAAATGTTTGCCAATATCGCCTAATCCTGCCGCACCTAATAAAGCATCGCAAATGGCATGCAGCAAAACGTCTGCATCTGAATGACCATCCAAGCCCAAGGCATGCGGAACATCCACACCGCCGATAATACATTTTCGCTTGGCCACCAGCGCATGCACATCAAAGCCATGCCCAATACGAAAGATGAAATTTGTCATTGTTTTTCCTTACTAAAAAGTGCTTCTAACAATATTAAATCCTGCGGATAAGTCACTTTAAGATTGCGCAACTCGCCTTGTACTAATTTTGGGCTTAATCCTAAAGCTTCAATCGCTTCGGCTTCATCGGTCACACTGTCTTTAAATTGGCTTAAAGCGTTTTTCAACGTGCCATAACGAAACATTTGTGGCGTTTGTGCTTGCCACAAATTAGCGCGCGCGATTGTCTGCTTTACTTGATTATCCGCAGCAGATTGCTTCAAAGTATCGGCCACTGGAAGCGCCAGCAAACCGCCAACTGCATCGTTTTCTAAATGATTGATTAATTGGTCTAACAGTGCGTGCGTCAAGCCAGGCCTGGCGGCATCATGCACTAATACCCAATCGTCATCCTGTAATTTTGGCTCAATTGCATGCAAAGTATTTAACACGGTTTCGGCTCTGGTTTTGCCGCCCGTGTAGTGCAAATGCAAACGACTTTCTGGCTGTAAAGTTAAACTGCGCCAAAACTCATCTTCAGGATTTAACGCCACATGAATCGCCGCGATGCGAGGATGATTGAAAAAAACTTGAATGCTGTGCGAAATCATCGGCTTACCGCCAAGTGCGATATATTGCTTAGGCAATATATTCGCCATACGGTTACCAACGCCAGCCGCTGGAATAATTACATGAAAAAACGCCATGCTTTATTTTAGCATGGCGTTTATTTTGTCAGAATCATTAACTAAACTGTTTGCTTAATAAAGCTGAGCCATTCATTAAATTTGACTGGCAGTCGCGCTGGCAAATTAATCATCTGCGGTGGCGCTTATCTTGTGAATACTCAAATCGGCGCCATCAAATTCTTGTTCGGCACTCATGCGGATTCCAGTGATTTTTTTAAGTGAGCCGTACACGACATAACTGCCAACAACTGCCACTAGCACACCAAAACTTGTGCCAATTAATTGTGACACAAAACTGACGCCGCCCATGCCGCCAAAGGTTTTTGCGCCGAAGATGCCAGCAGCTAAACCGCCCCAAGCGCCACATAATCCATGCAACGGCCAAACACCTAATACATCATCAATCTTTAAACGATTTTGCGTTAAGTTAAACGCCCACACAAACAAACCACCAGCTACTAAACCCGTGGCCAAAGCGCCTAGCGGATGCATCACATCCGAACCAGCGCATATCGCAACTAAGCCAGCCAAAGGTCCGTTGTGCACAAAACCCGGGTCATTTTTGCCAACCAATAAAGCCGCAAGTGTGCCGCCGACAAGTGCCATTAAAGAGTTCACTGCTACTAAACCAGAAATACCTTGTACCGCTTGTGCAGACATGACGTTGAAGCCAAACCAACCGACTGTAAGAATCCAAGCGCCTAATGCTAAGAAAGGAATATTAGAAGGCGGGTAAGCATGCAAACGACCATCTTTTCCGTATCTTCCTGTACGTGCGCCCAGTAAGACTACGGCAACCAATGCGATCCAACCACCCATTGCATGCACAACAACTGAGCCAGCAAAATCATGAAACTTAGCGCCAAAATTGTTTAATAGCCAATCTTGAAAACCAAAATGGCTATTCCAAGCGATGCCTTCAAAAAATGGATACACAAAACCGACGATTAGAAATGTGGCGGCTACTTGCGGATTGAATTTTGCGCGCTCTGCAATACCGCCAGAAACGATGGCTGGGATTGCCGCAGCAAAAGTTAACAAGAAAAAGAACTTAACTAATTCAAAACCATTTTTAGCCGCTAAAACTTCGGCGCCGCTGTAAAAACTCACACCATAGGAAATGCTGTATCCAATGAAAAAGTAGGCAATGGTCGAGATTGAAAAATCCACCATGATCTTAACCAATGCATTTACCTGATTTTTACTACGAACCGTGCCGACTTCTAAAAAAGCAAAACCTGCATGCATCGCCAGCACCATAATTGCGCCTAACAATACAAATAAAACATCATTCGCCGAAACGAGTGCTTCCATATTTATCTCCCGTCAAAATACAATTCTCATTATTTTTTATAAAAAATTCTTATAAAGCAGTATATTTTTTTAAAACGCGCAATATAAGCAATATTTAAGCCATTAAAAAAGGCTTGATTATTAAGGGATTTTTTGATGAGGGACGATTGATTTGCACATAAATAGTGCGATGCACAATTTGCAGCACTAATTTTGTGCAAGTTATTTATGCTATAACATGCTGACGGTATTGTTATTCAAGATATATTTTTCAGCTTCTGGATTTCCCGCCCAAAAATGAAAGAACTCGCGCACTACCACTAAAAATAAGCGCCGATTCTTCTTTACTTCAAACAAGGGTAAAGTCGCATCGACAGTTGTTCGATAGATTTTATTGCTTTTATCTGGCGCATCACGCAAACGCACCAACAAGATTTTAGATAGTTTTATACGTGTATCAATCAGTGTCTGTTCAGCATTTTCATTACGCAAAGCTTTTGTGTAAGCTTTTAATGCCCAACTATCTGTGGTGGAAAATTTCTCTTGATCAACCGAATGCCATAAGCTGCTTAAAGTGACTTCTACTGGCTTCCATTCTATTGGTAGCTGATCTTTAGTAGCGCTTTTGCAAAAGTTAGCGACGGCTTTTAAGTCATTGACCCAAAAAGGATAATACTCACGCGAGATAATCAGGCTTTCTGGCCAGTCGCCTTCGGGCACCGTATCCATCATCGTTTCAATCGCCGCCCGATACTCGCCGCCAGAGGTGGTTTTATCTGCTAACAACGGCAACAGTTTATTTAAAAAACTGGTGCGCTGCGCAAACGTTTCAGGCCCAAAACCTTTAACAGTTAACAGCTTAAAATAAACTTCCAGCGCTTGTTGTTCACGTTGTTGAATCATCATTTAGGTGTTAATCGGTTAAGGACAGATTGTAAAATAGGTTAAACTCTATTTTAGATTCTACTGCATAATCTATTGAAAAATATAATAAATAACGCATATATAAGCACGGTATGTTTATATTGAATGTTGTTATTTAATAGACATTTCACTCAACACTGCATTAAGTGTTTATTTACAATCAAAAAAAGTAAAAAATATGTTCGAGCTCATATTACTCATTATTCTGCTATTTATCGCATGGTTTTGGCAAGATACTATCTCTAAACGCGAAATCGCCATCATGCTGGGGCGCGAATTGGCAAAACGTTATCAATTACAATTATTAGATGAAACGGTTGCCTGCCAAAAAGTAAGGCTTGGGCGGGATAATCGCGGACAGGCGCAAATACAGCGGCTTTATGTGTTCGAAGTGACTGCAAACGGTGCTGAACGCTTGGAATGTAATTTGCAACTATTGGGTAAGCAATTGCAAACTTGGCATATTCCGCCCTATGTGCCGACCATGCAGTAGCAACTTAACACTTTAAAAGCCATCAATTTTTCAATTGGCATTCACTTTAAATTGATATGGAATATATAGGCCGATACGCGCCCTCACCCACCGGGCCATTACATTTTGGTTCCTTAGTCGCCGCAGTTGCGAGTTATTGCGATGCAAAAGCGAATCAAGGTAAATGGTTATTACGCATTGAAGATGTGGATAAACCGCGTGAAGTAAAAGGCGCGGCGGACATCATTTTGCAACAACTTGAAACGTTTGGTTTTGAATGGGACGGCGATGTTTTGTATCAAAGTCGGCGCAGCGAATATTATGCTGACGCACTTAATCATTTACAAAAACAGCAGATTATTTACCCGTGCACTTGTACCAGAAAAGAGATTGCCGATTCAAGCCATCAATTTGGCGTTGAAGGATTAGTCTATCCGAATACGTGTTTACAACACGCCATTAAACCTAATACGCCCGCCGCTTTTCGCGTTAAAACAGATTCTGGAATCATTCGTTTTAATGATGCGATACAAGGCAATATTGCCCAAAAATTAAACAAAGACGTAGGCGATTTTGTGCTTAAACGCGCTGATGGCTTTTTTACTTACCAACTAGCAGTTGTTGTCGATGACGCTGCGCAAGGCGTTACACATATTGTGCGCGGCGCAGATTTACTTAATTCCACACCACGCCAATTATATTTGCAGCAATTATTAGGGTTAACTCATCCAACTTACGCACATGTTCCAGTGGCAACGAATCAAGCAGGTGAAAAACTCAGTAAACAAACTAAAGCACCGGCGATTAATACACAGCTGATTGGACAAAATCTATTTGATGCACTTACCTTTTTAGGGCAGCAACCGCCTGTGAAAATAAAGACAAATCGGCTAGCTGAAATATGGAATTGGGCTATTGAACATTGGCAACTAGCCATGATTCCACGCCAAAATTGTGTTTTTTACCACACGCAGATAAATATTTAATTAAAAGGCCTAACTCCAATCTAATTACAAACAATAACACTTCTCATTAATGTTAAAGTTCCGGCTCAAATTTCAAATAATAAATTCAAATAAAACCATCATCCGGAGATTCAAATGCAGCATTCAACGCCAAAAAATCAGGTGCGTAATTCTCAGCATCCCAAATTATCTGTATTAGCTATCGCCTTAAGTAGCGCGCTAACCAGCACATTATTGTTTTCAGCCGCCGCATTTGCAGAAACCAGCGCAGTTAATCTGCCGCAAGTGGATGTAAATGCAGAGCGCATTAGCGACACAAAACCAGTAAAAGGTTATAACGCGAAAAAAAGCGTTTCTTCTACTAGAACAGAAACAGAATTGCGCGATACACCACAAGCTATTACCGTTATTCCACAAGATTTAATCAAAGACCAATCCATTCAAAGCATCTCAGAAGCCATTCGTTATGTGCCTGGCGTGCAGGCTGCGCAAGGTGAAGGCAATCGTGATGCATTGATCTTCCGCGGCAATGCTACAACAGGTGACTTTTTTATAGATGGTTTGCGTGATGACGTGCAAACGTATCGCGATATTTACAATACCGACCGTATCGAAGTATTAAAAGGCCCGAACGGCATGGCATTTGGTCGTGGCGGCGCTGGTGGCGCATTGAATCGCGTGAGCAAACAAGCCGGCTGGACACCAATTAGCGAATTGATCGCAAGCTATGGCGCTTACAACCAAAAACGTATTGCTGCCGATTACGGTCAAGCACTCAATGAAGAAGTCGCATTTCGCGTGAATGCCGTTTACGAAAATTCAGACTCATATCGCGATGACGTTAATTTAGAACGTTTTGGTATTACACCAACGGTGACGATTCGCCCTGATGACAAAACTAAAATTGTCGTTGGTATGGAATATTTTAAAGACAAACGTACTGCTGATCGCGGTGTTCCATCGCAAGCAACAGTAACAGGTACACCTACTGTTAGTAATCCAGATTTCAATCGCCGCCCATACAAAATCGGCGATACAGACACATTTTTTGGTAATGCACGCTTAAGCCCTACTGAAACTGAAACGGTTGCCTTTAACGCTTCCATTGAGCATTCGTTTGATAATGGTATTGGGGTTAAAAATAGTACGCGTTATGCTCACTATGATAAATATTATCAAAACGTATTTGCAGCGGCGCCAGTAACACCATCCAATGAAGTTCAACTTGCTGCTTATCGTGATGCTACAACCCGTGAAAATCTTATCAATCAAACGGATTTAACTTACACAGCAAAATGGGGCTCTATAGAGCATAAATTATTAGCAGGTGCCGAATTCGCCGTACAAGATACAACGAGCGGTCGCCTACAACCATCAAGTTCAACAAACGTTGGCACGCCTGTTTCACCTAATAATCCCTTTGTTGCAAATGCGTCTTTTGCGACTCAACTCAATAAACAAAAAAGTGACGTTACTGTAGCTGCGTTTTATGTGCAAGATCAAATTATCTTTACACCACAATGGCAGGCAATTATAGGTTTGCGTAATGATAATTTTGATACTGACTTCACCAATTTACTCACTGGCGCGACAATCAATGAAAGTGATAATTTGCTATCTCCACGTGCTGGCTTGATTTTTAAACCAGTTGAGGCTGTTTCAATTTACACCAATTACAGCGTATCTTATGTGCCGCGTGCAGGTGATCAACTGACTTCATTAACCGTTGCTAACTCAACGTTTCAGCCAGAAAAATTTGTTAATTATGAAGTAGGCGCTAAATGGGATATGAATCAAAATCTGGCATTAACGGCTGCAGTTTATAAATTAAAGCGAGAAAATATCATCATTGCTGACCCAAGTGGGGTAGCTGGGCAATCTATTTTAGTGGATGGCCAAGAAACTAAAGGCATTGAATTAGGCGTTTCTGGCAATATCACAAATAAATGGAGTGTGTTTGGCGGCATCGCTTTCCAAGATGGTGAGATTACTAAGCAACAAGGCGCTGGTAATAGCGCAATTTTAAAAGGCACAGAACTTGCCCAAACACCAGACCGCACTTTATCTTTATGGAACAAGTATGAGATCAACGATATGTGGGCGGTTGCTTTAGGTATTGTCAGCACATCTGACCGTTATGCCGCTTTACCAACAGCGTCACAAAGCACATTGTTACCAGGTTACACCCGCTACGATGCAGCGATTTTTGGCAAGTTAAATGAGAAGTTACGTCTACAAATTAACTTGGAAAACTTGACCAATAAAGAATATGCGCTTTATGCACATAACAATCAAAACATCACACCTGGCTCACCCATTACTGGTCGCGCTACGTTGATTTACAGCTTCTAATTAGAACTATTTTTAGAAATTGTTTTAGTAAAAGCCCATGCAATTGCATGGGCTTTTTTTTGACTACTATTTAAGTTAACGCTTAAGCCAATGTTAAAATATGCGCTATGAAAAATCCTGCTCAAAACTCTACTGAAAATCATATAGATACGCTACATCATTTTATGTTTGAAGATAATTTAAATCAGCCTATGCCAATTCGCGGCAATTTGGTGCGTTTAAATACAACTTACACGCAAGTGCTGCAGCACCAAACATTGCCTGGCGTTTTAAAACATGCATTGGGCGAGTTGATGGCGGCAAGCGCGTTGTTATCGGCGACTTTAAAAATGGATGGCGCTTTGGTGCTGCAAATTCAGAGCAAAGGCGCGCTTAAACTTTTGGTAGTGGAATGCAGTTCAGATTTAAATATGCGCGCAACGGCGAAATGGGATGAAACACAAACCAGCAAAATTGCAGAAAAACCATTTTTTGATCTGGTTAAAAATGGTCAGTTTATTATTACCTTAGACCCAAAAGAAGGCGAAGCGTATCAAGGTATTGTGCCGATTGAAGGCGAAACGGTAGCGGAAATGCTGCAAAACTACATGCTGCGCAGCCAGCAGATTGATACTTCACTTTGGCTACATGCGGATGAAACCAGCGCCAGTGGCTTGCTGCTGCAAAAGCTGCCTGATTTCGGTGGAAATTTGGGTGGTGTCAATTCAAGCAGCGCAGCAATGCCAGTGTTAAATCAAAACGACGATGCGTGGAACCGCATGAATGTTTTAGCCAATACCGTCACAAATGAAGAGCTGAAAGATTTACCTGCTGAAACACTGTTAACTCGACTTTTTGCAGAAGAAAATGTGCGTTTGTTTGAGCCAAAATCCACACAATTTCACTGTAGTTGTAACCAAAATAGCGTAGCAAGTATGTTGCGCATGTTGGGTGAAGATGAGTTAAACAGCATCTTGGCAGAATTCGGCAAAATTGAAGTGAACTGCGACTTTTGTAATAAACACTATTTATTTGATGCAGTAGATACCGCGCAATTATTGGTGACTGAAGCAGCTGTTAGCATCAGCAAAGCGAAGCATTAATAAAACCAAGCATTAATAAAAAAATCTTAGCCATTATTTACAGGCAAAAGGTAGAAACTTAACATCAATATTGGTTCTATTTTCACCATATACCGTCATATTGGCTGGCGCTTGCGCATTGCCACAAACCCAAGCGATTGGCACCGCTTGCGATTCTTCAATCACTGCCGGGCGCATGGTAAGAATCTTGCCTTGTAATTGGGCTCTGGCTTTATTGCCAAACGTCATGTGAATAACGCCTTTATCCACTTGTAACGCGCCAATCAAATTGCTCACCACTTTTTCCTGTGTGGGCAAACCGGCTTCTTTATTATCGACTGGTAAAGTTTTCGTCGCCTTCCATTGTGCAGCAATCGGCTCTTTTGCTGCTTCTGCCAGCGGAATTGCGGCAGATACTTGCTCTCGCACAATACGCTCAATGCCAGATGGCACCGCAATTAACGCTAATATCGCCATAATCGCGACGACTACCATTATTTCGATGACTGAAAATCCTGTTTGTTTTACTTCAAAACGTTGTGCACTTATTCGTGCATCGTTTGAAACACGCATGCTATTCACTAATAATCTTGCTAAAAACAATCTTGTCATATTTCTACTCCTATACTTTCCTGCCAACAGCCTCAGCAATCAATCACATTGCCGTTTACGTTCAAACAGGCAAATCGCCGTGGCAGCCGCTGCATTCAGCGACTCTATAGCCAAACTACTTTGACTCATGGGAATGCTAATACGTTTACTACAATGTTCAATCGTGCGTTCGCGCAAGCCTGCGCCTTCGTTGCCCATCACAAATGCGATGGCTTGCGTTAAGTCTTGGCTGTATAACGATTCGCCATCCATCGTTGTGGCGTAACTGTTTCCCTCAAAGCTTTGCAGTTGCTCGCCCAGATCTGCGCCTTCTATTATTGGCAACACAAATTGCGCGCCCTGCCCGCCACGTAACGCTTTGGGCGACCAAGCATCCGTACAACCTTTGCTTAAATACACCGCTTGCACGCCCGCCGCAGCCGCTGTGCGTAACATGCTGCCCAAATTACCAGGGTCTTGAATGTCTTCTAACATCAGCACAAATTGTGGTTGCGCCAGCATTTCTAAAGCAGGCGTTTTCACGATCGCCAAAATACCTGTGCTGCTTGCCACTGGCGTTAATTCCGCAAAAATCAACGTTGGGAACATAATCGTATTCACATGTTCAAGCTGCTGCATCAAATTGCTGGCTTCCAGCGTGCTTTTTCCCTCTGGGATAATGATTAACTCTGGCTCACCAAACGTCTGCAGATAAGCCTCAATCAAATGCACGCCGTCTAAAACGGTTTTGCCCTCTTGCCGTCTTTCGCGTGCGCTATCCGCCAGCTTTTTTAAGTATTTAAAAATGGGATTATCGCGCGATGTAATGTGTTTAAAACTCATGGTTTCAGCTATGTAATTGGTTAAAGTACATTTTAACCGAAAGCAACTTATTCACTAATTTTAAAGCTACTGTTTTAAAGCCTCAATATTTTGGCATTGCCACATTTCAACCTTCACCGTCATTCCCGCGTAGTCGGGAAACCAATTAATTGGCAAACTTGAGCGATTTAAAGAATTCAGCAGCGTTGTTAAGTTAGTAAGCGTAAATGGTAAAGTTTAATAATTTTCACCAGAACTGGATTCCCGCCTACGCGGGAATGACGGATTTACGTTTTATTTGTATAATCCAGCATGGCTAAAAAACTCGATATAGAACGCATCCTCAGCAAGCAAGGTTTCGGCACGCGCAAACAATGCCGCATCATGATTATCAATGAAGAAATCACCGTTAACGGTCAACTATGTGATGATCCTGATACGCAATTTGAACTGGAAAATCTAACTTTTACCGTAAAAAGCGAAGCGTGGGATTACCGCGAAAAATCTTATTTGATGCTGCATAAACCATCCGATTACGAATGCTCCCACAAAACCCAACATCACCCGACCATCTATAGTTTGTTGCCGCATCCATTAGTTGTTCGCGATGTGCAATGTATTGGCAGGCTGGATGAAGACACTACTGGCTTGATACTGATTTCAGATGACGGACAATTTATCCACCGCATGAGTTCACCCAAACACAAAGTACCAAAAGTGTATGAAGTGACTTGCAAACACCCCGTCAGCGACGAGCAAATCGCGCATATTTTAAAAGGTGTACAGCTAATTGATGAAGATGCACCAATCGCCGCGCTAGCCTGCGAAAGAATCACTGAAAACGTCATTCACATGACTTTAGCAGAAGGCAAATACCACCAGGTGAAACGCATGGTCGCTGCAATTAGCAACCGTGTAGAAGCTTTGAAACGTATTCAGATTGGCGAATTAAAACTGCCTGATGATTTGAAAGTTGGTGAATGGAAGTGGCTAAGTGAGGGTGATATAGGATTGTTAAGTGCAAAGTAAGATACTTAAGTAAATAAGTGTGCTTGGGTTCCGTCTTTGTGATTAATCAGGTGTACTAAAATTTTTAATAGTTGATTTAATTAAGATTTTACAACTAATTTTAATACTGACAACCTGCCAAAATATAAAGATTAAATTCTTACTTTACGTTAGAAGTATTACTAATTAAAGAGCAGAACACAAAATGAGTCGAGCATTAGAAGCAGCCAAAATTGCAGATAGGCTAAGAAATGAGCTTGCTGCTATTCGTCATCACTTTCAAACTACAAGTGAGTTTAAAAAACTTCCCAATTTTCAAAGTGACCATGCAAAAAAAGTTCACTGGCCACTTATTGAACAACATTTGCTTGTAAGTCTATCCGTTACCCTATTCAAAGTAATTGAGTTCTATGAAAAATATCAAAGTTACTTGCCAAACACAGCAAAAGAAACGCTAAAAGAAATGTATATAGAGCTTTTGCAGCGTGGAGTCAGAGACTTCCGCCACCAATTCTGTGGTCACATACAAAATCAAAAGACCAAGAGCATTATTACCGACGCCCAATTAACAGAGCATTTTCGTAAATTTTCAAACGGACAAAACTTCGAAGAAATAGGACAATGGCTGTGGAACATGCACGACAACAATCCTAAAACTGCGGGGTGTCTTTCTAGCAAGTTGGAAATCATATCAATTGAAATATACTCTATGGCAGAGCTAGCGTAGCCTCGATGAAATGAAATGCAATCGAGGGAAACTGTATTACTGTAACCCTCGATTTCGCTTTGCTTCATCAAGCTAGCGTAGCCTCGATGAAATGAAATGCAATCGAGGGAAACTGTATTACTGTAACCCTCGATTTCGCTTTGCTTCATCGAGGCTACGCTTAAAGCAAATGTTGGACTCGCTTTAAACCATTTTTCGCTTTCATAACTTTACCCCGTATAATGTCTTCACCCTGCAAAAACCAATCTGTGCAGCGGCCATATTTTTATTTCCTTATATTTGTTTGTCTCGATTGGTGTTGCAAGAAATGCAACAGGCCAACTTTAGTTTTTTGAAAGCTTCACTTTGTCTATTGCATCTACTCAACCTATTAATACAGGCACGCCTGCCGAAACCGTTAACTTGCACTTTAATCAGTTAGGGCTAGCCGAACCGATTTTGCGCGCGATTATTGACGCGGGTTACACAACACCGACACCTATTCAAGCGAAAGCGATTCCCGTGGTTTTAAACGGTGGCGATTTACTGGCTGGCGCGCAAACTGGTACTGGTAAAACCGCTGGTTTTACTTTGCCTTTGCTGCATCTTTTACACTCTAAGCCCAAGCAAAACAAAGCTGGCCAGCCACGTTGCTTAATGCTAACGCCAACACGCGAATTAGCTGCGCAGATTGAAGAATCTGTTAAAACTTATGGTAAATATCTTAATTTAAAATCAATGGTGGTATTTGGCGGCGTAAATATTAATCCGCAAATCAATCGATTATCTAAGCCGATTGATATTTTGGTCGCAACGCCTGGCCGCTTGTTAGATTTAGCGAATCAGCGCAAAGTGGATTTATCAGCCGTGGAATTTTTGGTGCTGGATGAAGCGGATCGCATGCTGGATATGGGCTTTATTCGCGATATTAAAAAGCTATTAGCCATGTTGCCAAAACAGCGCCAGAACTTGCTGTTCTCTGCGACTTTTTCTGACGAAATTAAAACACTAGCCGATGGCTTATTGCACAAACCTGGTTTTATTGAAGTCGCGCGTCGCAATACTGCATCTGAAATGGTTGAGCAGACTGTGCATTTGGTTAAACAAGCGCACAAAGCCAGCTTGATGAGCTATTTGATTAAAACCAATAACTGGCAGCAAGTATTGGTATTTACGCGCACCAAACACGGCGCGAATCGCTTGGCTGAAAAATTAATTAAGGATGGTATTCCTGCTGCTGCAATTCATGGCAACAAAAGCCAAGGCGCGCGCACCAGAGCATTGGCCGAATTTAAAAATGGTGACATTCCTGTTTTAGTGGCGACTGATATTGCCGCACGCGGTTTGGATATTGACCAATTACCGCAAGTGGTGAACTTTGAATTGCCGAACGTGCCAGAAGATTATGTGCATCGTATTGGCCGTACAGGCCGTGCAGGCAGTAGCGGCGCGGCGATTTCTTTGGTGGATTTTGAAGAAGCGAAATATTTAAAAGATATTGAAAAACTCATTAAGCGTGAGATTCCAAAAGTGGCTGTAGAAGGTTTTCAAGCACCAACGCATATAGAACCAGAAGCGCCGCGAGGACCTAGAAATCAACCGCCGAGAAACAAACCAGCAGGTAATAAACAGCCTAAAGCGAATCAGGCGAATGGTCAAAAACCAGCGCAAGCGAAAAAGCCAGCACAACAAAAGCCTTTTCAAAATATGAGTCAGCCAAACGGCAATAAACCTGCGCATCATAGCGGGAATCGTGGGCGTTAAACTTAGCACGAATATTAACTATTTTAGTCCGTCATTCCCGCGTAGGCGGGAATCCAGTTTGGGTTAAACAACCTTATATTTGACTTACTTAACCAATTAAATTGTCAAACTCTCACTGCATACTAATACTCGCTAAAGTGTAAATGAACTGGATTCCCGCCTACGCGGGAATGACGGATTGTAACTATAGCAATGACTGCGGTTACAGACCAGCTCAACCATGGTGAAATATGTGATTAAGTTTATGAACAATGCAATATGATGACGAAAGAGGCTTTTTAAATGGAAATTTGGGTTGATGCCGATGCTTGCCCTGTAGTCATTAAAGAGATTCTCTTTCGCGCGGCGATTCGCACAGGCATTCACACTACCTTGATCGCAAATGCGTTGCTTCGCGTGCCGCCATCACCCAATATCTTTGCTATTCAGGTAGATAAAGGTTTCGATGTGGCGGACAATTTTATTGTTCAGGCATTGCAGGCGGGCGATTTGGTGATTACGGCAGATATTCCATTAGCGGCTCAAGTGATCGCAAAGGATGCGCATGCACTGAACCCGCGCGGCGAAATGTATTCTAATGCCAATATTGCAGAGCGATTGGCGATGCGTAATATGATGGATGAGTTACGTAGTCAAGGTGCGGAAATTGGTGGCCCTGCGACATTTAACCAAGCAGATAGACAAGCTTTTGCGGCAAGATTAGATCAATTTATTGCACATTATCTGAGAACCAAAAAGGATTAAATCATGCAAAATTTAGCGAAAAATTTATCAGGAAAATTGCTCTTGATTGTTATGTGTTTTAGTTTATTTGCCTGTGACGAGCAGGAAGATATTAAAGTGGTCGATAATATCGATGCGAATCAATACCTTGGCACTTGGTATGAAATTGCGCGTTTGGATCATCGCTTTGAACGTGGTTTGCAAAACGTAACAGCGAATTATGTTAAAAAACAAGATGGTACGATTAAAGTGATTAACCGTGGCTTTAACGCAAAAGATAATGAATGGAACGAAGCTGAGGGCAAAGCGCGTTTTATAGATGAGGCAAACAATGACGGTACTTTTAGAGGTAAATTAGAGGTGTCTTTTTTTGGCCCATTTTACGCGCCTTACAATATCATTGAGCTAGATAAACCTTATTACAATTATGCGATGGTCACTAGCGGTAAGGATTATTTATGGATATTGTCGCGCACGCCTCAACTCGCCTACCCAATCAAACAGCACTTAATTGCAAAGGCAAAAGAACTGGGTTTTGCCACAGACGAATTAATTTACGTACCCCAAACGACTGAAATCATTCATTACAAGGCTGGTCCGCATGTTGTACCTTAATTAACTTACGCTTTACCGCTAGATTAAATTACGTTAGATAAAACAAAAACGCTCAATAAATATTGAGCGTTTTTTTATGATTAATACTGATTAAAACTTACAGTTAAATTATAAATCTTTTAAGTTTTAAGCAGTAATCATTAACCTTTTATTGATCTTGTGTAGCGCCAGTATTGCGGGCTTGTTCATCGGGCAATTTGCCTGTTTTAAACTGTGTATATTCGTTCAGATCGATATAGCCATCTTTATCAAGATCCGCTTTTGAAAAAGTTTTTTTATTAAAAGCTTTATCTTTTGAAGCTTCATACGGCAATAACAAACCATTACCAGTTTTATCTAACTTAACAAACTCAGCCGCCATTGGGGTCATCCAATCTGTATTAGCAGAAGATTCCATCGGTGCTACGTAAGGCGTATTGTCGTTTGCCTGAGCCTTGGCAGCATTCTCAGGTGCCATATCTTCTGCCATTGCAGTAATTGTGCCCACACCAAATGCTAAAACAAGCGCTAAAGTGAATGGTTTTAAGTTCTGCATCAATTCATTTGTATCCATTATTTGCTCCTAAAAATCATGTAAGTAAATTTAATAATTAAAAATGCATGAATTAAATATTACAGAACTAATATTTTAGGCAGGCTAAATATAACAAAAAATCCATCCTGGACTGATTGTTTTGTCAGCAATAGACTACAAATTTAATGATGAACAAATATGAGTCTACCCATAAGTAACGAACAAATAAAAACCGCATGCTGATTAGGCATGCGGTTTTATGGTTAAGTTGATAGTTACCTTAGTAGCAATGAATTGTATAGTTAGTAATTACATCAGTTAAATGGCAAAAAAGTGTCAAATTTAGCGCCTACAATCCCCACTAAAAAGTTGGCTAGTTAAACTTAGCCCTTTACTACTAAACTGTTTTTAATCGATTTAACGCCTTCTACTTTATTGACGATTTCTTCAGCTTTTACTTTAGACAATTCATCATCGACAAAGCCGCTTAAAATTACAACGCCATTAAAAGTTTTTACACTGATTTGTGTGCTTTTAAAATCTCTCTCGGCTAAAAGATTGGCTTTTGCTTTAGAGGTAATAACGCTATCTGAAACCACTCTTTTTGCTGCAGTCTTTTGAGCGCCAGATTTATAGTTAACGTACTCTTCTTGGCTTAAAGCACCATCTTGATTAGCGTCTGCTTTTGCAAAATGACCTTTAGTAAAAAACTCATCTTTGCTGAATTCTGCTTGGCTTAGCAATGCATCTGAATCAGTATCTAATTTCTTAAAATCTGTTTCCAACGAAAATCGATCATTTTGAACAGAATCTTCAACAGCTTTTGAATCTAATGCCCCTACCGCTTGCATACTCATTGCACCAAATGCTAATGCAATCGCCAATGTTGTTGATTTTAATGTTGATAAAGTATTCATTGATTACTCCCAAATATTGATAACTAATTTAACACATGCAAATTGGCGTTTTAATCGCGCATTGCTGTGTAAAGTCGCCATATTACGTAGGAGTCAATGTGAAATACATCCAGCTTATACTGATTACCCTGTCAGATTAAGACTACACGATGGACTTTAAATGCGTAGTGTTAATACACTGAATGAAATTCAATCTAATAAATTAAATATTAATAAAAACATAAGGTTAAGCTTCGAAATCGAGTGGAATCAAAGCACGCGTGACAACTCCTTTACCTAGCTCGCTTAATATTTCAAAATGCCCGCCAATCGCTAATACGCGATGCCGCATGCCAGACAAACCGTGCGTATTGCCATTTAATGTATTCATATCAACACCAATACCATTATCTTCAATTTCCACTTTAATATATTGTGCATCCACAATGACATCAACTGAAACCTTACTGGCATTGGCATATTTGTTGGCATTGTTTAGCGTTTCTTGCACGATACGATAAGTCACTAAACTGAGCGTTTCATTTAATTTAGTATTTTCATCTGGCAGATTTAAAACCAGCTCCCATTGATTGCGCTCAGCTGCATCTAATATCAACGATTTCAATGCGGGCCAAAAACCAAAGGTAGATAACATGGCAGGATGCAGCTCTTGCACGATATGGCGCTGATATTGAATACCTTGATCGACATAGCCGATGGTTTTACGCAGTTTACTCACTACTTCTTCTGCCACTTCTGGCGCGACAAGTTTCATTTTTTTAATCACCCAAGCTAAATCCATCTTAGTCGCAGTGAAAATCGAACCCAATTCATCATGCAGTTCGCGCGATAATTTATGTCTTTCGCGCTCAACGTCTGCTTGATAATCCAGCGCCAAACTATGTAAAAGCTTAGTTTGTTGCTGCAACTTTTCTTCATAAATGGTATTTTCTTTTGAAACACGTTGCTGCAAATGACTTTTAATTACGATTTCCGCTAACAATTGTTTGATCACTAACACCACAAGCCATATCAATATGAGCGCACTAGCATAAATAGAAATACGTGCGATTAACACAGTGCGTTGACGATTTTTGATTTTGGCTTCTAATACATTATTTTGATTTTCAATGACGATGTCGGCGTATTCCATAAACTTCATCATTTCAACTAAACCTTCATCCAGATTCATCACCTGGCGTGCCTCATGCGTCTTTCCCGTTCGGCTCAAATTCAGCGTCATTTTCATTTCAGCAGCTTTTGCTTCTAAACTGGCAGAAATAGCTTTTAGCCATTCACGCTGTTCAATCTCCTCATTACCAGTCAATGTCTGCGAAATCAATTTTTCAATTTTGTCAGTATTATCCCTGGCTGCATCGAGTGAAGTTTCAAAAGGCTCAATGTATTCATCTCTTTTAGTAAGCAAATAACCACGTTGCGCACTTTCCGCTTTATATAAGTTAGTTTTTAATTTATGTAAGGTAACAATACTGGTTTTAATTTGGGTGATGACTACATCTTGACGACCAATTGAAACAAGCCAGTTGTCGCTATACAAAACTGAAACCATCGTGATCAACAATGCAACCGCCAACATGGCAATCGTACGTCCGCCTAGCAAGGACACAAGTTTTTCAAACATGTGCCAACAAGCATCGATGCAAAACATCAATTTATCCAACACTTTACTGGCAAATTTTCGTATAGCGGTGCTCAAGTCTGTAATCGCTCTCTGACATCAAATTCGGATTATAGCGTCTAATCTACGCATGTGGCTTGAGTTATGATGCGAATATAAGTTCAAATCACATCTCATCATCTACCAACTTTTAAGGGGAATATTATGCTTACCTACGCCTTTATATTTTTTGTTATTGCGGTTATCGCGGGCCTGTTAGGTTTTAAAGGCGTTGAATCTGGTGCAACCAAAATTGCTAAACTTTTTTTCTTTATCTTTATTGTTTTGGCGTTATTAGTAGTTGCAGCTGCCGTACTTGGAATTAGCTTGATATTTTAATTGCTAATTAAAACTTTTTATCTGTAAGCGCTTTCTGACAGAACTATCAGATAAAGGCCGCTGATAGCCAAACAGACGTTTACGTAAAGTGGCAACTGTGCATTTCATAGTACTTTTTAGAACGTACTTATTCATAACTTAATAACATTACATAAGGGGATTCAAGATGCTTCATTACACCGTGGTATTTTTTATCATCGCTATCATTGCCGCAGTTTTCGGCTTTGGCGGTATTTCAGCTGGTGCAACTGAAATTGCAAAGATTCTATTTTTTGTATTTTTGATTGTGACTATCATTTCATTCATCATCGGTAGAAAGCGTTAATTAATTGAATTTTTTGGTTAATTTTTTGACTAAAAATTGCGTTGACTAGCTGTTAACTACCTTAGGTTTTATTAATCGTTACATAAATTTATAATCTTATAAATTGACATATATAAAGGAATTCACCATGTTTAATTCAAACAATCAAGAAGAGCTAAAAAATAAAGCAGCTAATTTGGCTGATAATGTTAAAGATAATGTAGACAGTGTTGCAAATGACGTTAAACGTAGCGCCGATAGAATTGGCAGCGATTTGCAACAGAAAACGTTAGAAACTAAACATGAAGCTTTAAGCGTAGTCGATAGTTTGAAATCACTGATCAACCAGTATGCAAATTCTACTAATGTTGAACAGATTAAAAATCAAATCTTAGATAAAGCTTACGAACTAAAAGGTACTGTTAAAGATGAGGTTTCGCACGCTTACGCTGCGGGCAAAGAACGTACTGTGCACACCGTGCAAGAAAAACCATTGGTTAGCTTAGGTTTGGCAATTGGCGCTGGCTTGTTGTTAGGTTATATCTTAGGTTCTAAACAATCTGATCGATAATAATACGATAGTAATTTAAGTGTTATTTACAATAAAAACATTAATCCGACAAATTAACCCGAGACATAATTATGTGGAACACTGCGTTGAAATTAGCTGCCCAACTATTGATTGCCAAATTCTTACGTAACCGTATGCAAGATGCGCAAGAAAATTTTCAAAGTAATGCTGCAGGTCATTTTAGCGAAGTGAAAAGAAATCTTGCGGCATTGGTTGAAAGCCACGCCACTTTATTTAAACAACAGTGGAATAAGGATTTAAAGCGTGCGGCTAATAGTTTTTTTGGCATCGTGATTATCTTTTTCGCATTATTATGTTCTGGGTTAACGGCTTTAATGTGGCTGTTCGCAACAGCTTGGAACAGTCCTCACCGCGATACAATATTAGGAGTAACAATGATTTTACCGTTATTAATCAGCATAGGTATTTTCTTTGCTATTCGCCACACTTGGAAAAAACAACCGCTTTTTTCAAAATCTATTGTACAAGTTGAACATGATTGGCAAGTATTTAGAAACGGCCTGGACGGTACAGCGGATACTTCAGATGAAGCCAATCGATAATTTATTGATTAATTTGTAAGTTAATTTTTAGAGTTTAAATTGCCAGCTTAATCAATATAAAAATGACAATTTAATTTGCAAATTAAATTGATTGATTTATCCTGTTATTCAATTTGAATCTAGGCCATTTATTCATGAAAAACGTTTTATTAGTTGACGACCACAGCATTGTGCGTCAAGGCCTTAAAAACCTGATCGCGCTTGAAGCAGATTTGACTGTGACTGGCGAAGCAGGATCTGGTTTAGAAGCCATTAGAATGGTTCGCGGTAATAAATACGACATCGTTGTATTAGATATATCAATGCCAGACAAAAACGGCGTAGATACATTGCACGATTTAAAACACGTTGCCCCGGATTTACCTGTATTAATTTTAAGCGGTTATGCCGAAGCGCAATATGCGCTCAATTTAATTCGCAACGGCTGTAAAGGCTATCTTTCAAAAGATGCAGATTCTGATGAAATCATCAAAGCCATCCGCACTATTGCTAATGGCAAACGGTATATCTCTGCCGAATTAGCAGAACTCATGAGCGAGCAGCTCAGTCATCCCACCGAAAAGCAATTACACGAAACTTTAAGCGATCGCGAATTCCAAGTATTTTTCAAACTATCCAGCGGCTTAAGTGCAACTGAAATTGGCGAAGAATTAAATATCAGCGTTAAAACTGTGAGTACTTATCGATCGCGCATTTTAGAAAAAATGAGCCTAAAAACGAACGCAGATTTAACCTACTATGCGATTAAAAATGGGTTAATCACATGATTAACATAAGTCGATTTTGTAAAGCATTTAAATCATCTGTAGCCGAATGTAAGACGGAAGCGGATAGTTTTTACTCACTAAATACCCTAAGCTACAGGTTGGATATTTAATGAGTGCAAACGACCAATACAAAATGTCAGGTTTTAATAATAAAAATCTAACGAATAAATCGGCGCAAAGCACCAGTGATTTAGGTGATGTAAAACGCAAGATTGAGCCGATGAAAATGTTGCTGGTAGAAGACTCTACTTTGTTACGCGAAGTACTTTTCGAAACCATTAATAATCTGAATCAAGTTGCGGTAGTTGGTACCGCAGACACGCAATTGAGAGCGATGGAACTATTAAATGTCGAGCAATATGACATCTTGTTATTAGATATCGAATTGGCGCAAGGCAATGGTTTTGAAGTGATTCGGCATATACAAAAAGCCGGCTATCCGTTTCCTCAACCAATATTGATGATGTTAACGAATCACGCACACCCGCATTACCGTAGTTTAGCCAACAGTTTAGGCGTACATTATTTCTTTGATAAATCAATGGATTTCGATTTAGCCATTGAAGCGATCGAGTTAGAAGCTGATCGCTTTTCTAATGCACAGCATTAATAGTTGCTTAAATTAAGTGTTTTTAACTGTTAAGTTTTTTCAATACTTGTTTAAGCATATGTTAAATATCCTATGTTGAACATCCAAACGTGGGAACTGATTAGTTATATCGTTACCGCATTTGGTTTGCCTTTAGGTATTTTTGCTTTTATTTGGCAGCAGCGTAAAGAACGCGAAAACGAAGAAGAAGCGGTTTACCAAATGCTGTCAGACGCATATACCGATTTTTTAAAATTGGTGATGCAAAATCCCGATTTAAAATTACGTTCGCAAAGTGAAATCATTGATTTAACTGAAGATCAGCAGGAACGTATTCACGTGATCTTTGAAATATTGATTTCGTTATTTGAACGGGCTTATTTGCTGGCTTATGAAGACAATATGTCTGGCAAACAGCGCCGCAGGTGGGCTTCGTGGGATGACTACATGCGCGAATGGTGCGAACGCGATGACTTTAAATTTAAGTTACCGCGACTTTTGCAAGGTGAAGATGCGGACTTCTCGGCTTATATTCAAAAAATCGCCAACGAAGAAAAAGTTAAAACTTAAAACAACTTAACAAATGGTGTTAAAAATTAACCCATAATTGGAATCAATATGAACATTTACGAAGCATTAAGAGTAAGCCACGATAGGCAAAGACAGCTTTGTGATGAATTATTGGCCAGCGAACCCAATGCGCAATCGCGTAAACAATTATTCAAAACACTAAAAGTGGAATTAGAAGCGCATGCCGCGGCGGAAGAGCGATTTTTGTACTGCCCGATTATGATGGAAGATGCTGGCCTTTCTATTTCGCGCCACGCGCTGTCAGAACATCATGAAATGGAAGAGTTGATGGAAGAATTAACCACCAACGATCCGTCTGTTCAAGGCTGGTTAACACGCGCGAAAGCCTTAACTGATAAAGTGCATCATCATTTAGATGAAGAAGAAAAAGCTTTCTTTCAAGTATCCGGCAAGTTGCTAAGCGATAAACAAAAAGAGAGTTTAGCCAAAGATTATTTAAGTGATTACGAGCGGCTCAAAATAAAATATAGCAGCTGATTTTGCGTTTTTATTTGAATAGTTTATTTGAATTTTAAAAAACGTATTTAAGGACAATTTGGCTGTTCAATCTATAATTTCTCAAAAGACAAATTTCCAACAAAATTATTGGAAAACAGCGACTAGAATCTTTGTAACGATTTGGTTCGTGGTTGGCGGTTTGATGCATTTCGCTAACCCCGAACCTTTTTTGCGTATTATGCCGCCGTATATTCCGTTCCATTTGGCTTGCGTTTATATCAGTGGTACGTTTGAGTTATTGGGTGCGATTGGCTTGTGGATTAAGCCTGTCAGAAGTTTTGCTGGTTACGGTTTAATGGCGTTAACAACAATCGTCACGCTTGCCAACATTTACATGTATCAACATGCCAGTTTATTTCCCAGCATTCCAGAATGGTTGCTAATTGCGCGTTTTCCAGTACAAGCGCTATTGATTTGCTTGATTTGGTGGTGTTCTAGACCAGAAAAAATTAGCTAGAATAAATGGTTAAGTATATGCAATTAATCCCGCTATTTAGTCATTCTGGTTAACTTAAACCCAGCCTTTTTAAACGCATTAATCAAACCAGTTTTACCCGCTAAATGAGATGCTCCAACGGCGATAAATACTGGCTTTTCACTTGCAGCTTTAATGCTACCTTCTGCCATCACCACATTGCGCTCATCTAATAATTTGCTACGCATTTTTGTCCAAATAGGTTTAGGTAACATGCCGCCAGTGATTTTTTCATCCAAGGTGCTAATTTTGTCAGAATCACCATTTAAATAAGCCGCAATTAAACGCTCAAAATCCGCTTCTTTTTGTGCTTGCGTGCGCTTTAATACAGCGCGCAACATCACCAATTGTTCTTCACGGCTAAAATCATCCATCACACCAAAATGCGCTTGGCTAGATTCTAAACCTTCAATATCTTTTAATAACTCTTCTGATTTTGTCATCAGCAGATTGTCTTGCGCAAAAGGCGTTTGCGGCTTGGGTAGATCAAATATCACTGCCAGCAGCCAAGGCTTCATCTGTAAAGCTGCATCTAAATGCATCACATGGAAATCCGCCAGCTCGCGCACTTGTTCAAGCTCTTGCTCAGTCAGCAGTTCGCGCAAAGTCGCGTCTTGCATCAGCAAACTATTCGGTTTTTTATTATCCTGATTGGTTTCCATAATGAAAGTATCAACGCTGTTCAGTGCTTCAATCACGGTCAGTGAAAAATCCGTTACGCGGTTATCGTCCGTGTGCATGGTACCGAATAGATAACTGACAATGCCGGTGGGCGATTCCATTTTCCAGAACAAGCCTTTTTCCGTGGCTTGGGATGTTAATGAAGCGCTGAGTAGAAAGCTGATAAAGATTGATTTAACTACGGATTGATAGCGAAACATACGAAACCCTTTAAGTGAACGCTCTTTAAAGACTTTTAAATACAGCACTTGGTTCAGATTGGGCTTTATTAAACAGTTTAAGCTGTCAATCCATACTTAAAGTTAACCACTTTTTAAGGCAAAAAAATGATTAACTTAAAGCTTGTCACTTAAAAATAATCTAGCAAACATCTATCAATAACTTACTTAATACGCGCTGGCCTTGCAGCGTTTTTCATATTGTTAAATGATTTCGGCAAGCTACCGTATTTTTTAGCCGGTAGCGGCTTGTTCGATTTAAACGTGCTGCCATCAGATTGACGGATAGCGCCCATGACCGCAGGCTGGAATGCTGGCACCAGATGTTTTTTACTGTTGCCAATCAGATCTTCGCGTCCCATTTTCTTCAAGGCTTCACGTAATATCGGCCAATTCGCAGGATCGTGATAACGAATAAATGCTTTATGCAATTTGCGTACACCGCCCGCTTTTGGAATCGGCACATCTTCAGAATCGGCAGTGACTTTACGTAGCGGATTTTTGCCGCTGTGATACATCGCAGTCGCCATCGCCATTGGCGTGGGCGTAAAGTTTTGCACTTGATCTAACCGGAAATCGTATTTTTTTAACCAAAGTGCAAGGTTCAGCATATCGTCATCAGTCGTGCCCGGGTGCGCTGCAATAAAGTACGGAATTAGGTACTGCTTTTTGCCCGCTTCTGCGCTGAATTTCTCAAACATGGCTTTGAATTCATCATAAGCGCCCATGCCTGGCTTCATCATTTTGCTTAATACGTTCTCTTCCGAGTGTTCTGGGGCGATTTTTAAATAGCCTCCAACGTGATGCTGTACTAATTCCTTCACATATTCTGGCGATTTCACCGCTAAGTCGTAGCGCAAGCCGCTGCTGACCAAAATCTTTTTAACGCCTTTTATCGCACGTGCTTTGCGATAAAGCTGAATCAGCGCGCTATGGTCTGTGTTCAGGTTTTCACAAATGTCTGGATAAACACAAGAAAGTTTTCGACACGATTGCTCGATTTTTTCAGACTTACAGGCGATACGGTACATATTCGCCGTAGGCCCGCCAAGATCAGAAATCACGCCAGTAAATCCATCGACTTTGTCGCGGATCTCTTCTACTTCTTTTAAGATCGATTCTTCACTACGGCTTTGAATAATGCGGCCTTCGTGTTCGGTAATGCTGCAAAACGTACAGCCGCCAAAACAGCCGCGCATGATATTGACTGAAAAACGAATCATTTCCCACGCAGGGATTTTGGCATTTTTGTAGATGGGATGCGGCGCACGCGCATACGGCATATCGTAAACGTAATCCATTTCCTTAGTTGTTAACGGAATTGGCGGCGGATTTAACCACACTTCCCTATCACCATGTTTTTGCACTAACGCACGCGCATTGCCGGGATTTGCTTCTAAGTGCAACACGCGCGAGGCATGTGCATATAAAACTGGATCTTTTGAAACGTCTTCGAAATCGGGCAAGCGCACGACCTGTTTACTTCTATCGGCTTTTGGCTTGCGTACGATAGTGATGGCATTGGTGCCTGCGGGCAATACTGGTTTTGCGCTGCTCTCTTCTGTCGCACAACTCGCATCCGCTTTGCCCATCTTCATTTCATACGGGTCAATCGGTTTATCGATGGTGCCTGGGCGATCTAATTTAGTACTTTCAATCTCATCCCAGCCTTCTGGAATCTGCTTGCGCAGAAAAGCCGTACCGCGAATATCCTGTATATCCGCCACTTTTTCGCCTTTTGCGATGCGGTGCGTCAACTCAACCAGCGCACGTTCAGCATTGCCGTAAAGCAGAATGTCTGCTTTGGAATCGACCAAAATACTGCGGCGCACTTTATCTGACCAATAATCATAATGTGCGATACGGCGCAAACTGGCTTCAATGCTGCCAACCACAAGCGGTACTTGACTATAAGCCTCACGACAGCGTTGTGAATAGACTAAAACCGCTCTATCTGGACGCTTGTTTGGCGCGGCATCTGGCGTATAAGCGTCATCACTGCGAATCTTGCGGTCTGCGGTATAGCGATTGACCATGCTATCCATATTGCCGGCGGTGATGCCAAAATACAGATTCGGTTTACCAAGCGCTTTAAATGCGCTTGCATTTTGCCAATCTGGCTGCGCGATAATACCGACACGAAATCCTTGTGCTTCCAGCAAACGGCCCACTAAAGCCATGCCAAAACTGGGATGATCAATATAGGCATCGCCAGTGACCAAAATAATGTCACAGCTGTCCCAGCCCAATTGATCCATTTCGGCGCGCGTCATCGGCAGCATTTTGGCCGTGCCAAAACGCTTCGCCCAATAAGGACGGTAGGTGTGAATCGGTTTCGCTAAATTATTGGTGTAAACTTCCATGATAGGCTGAGTATTTGGCCAGATAAATGTAAGCGCGCATTTTACGCTGTAATTGCTTGATTAAAAAGCTAATATTTGTAAGATTGATGTAAATATTGTGAATAATTGATTCAGGCAATTTATTCATCATCCATCTATATAAATTTAAATATGGAATCAAAATTATGAAAACTGTTTACTCTGTGACTGGCATGACCTGCAATGGTTGCGTTAAACGTGTTGAAACGACTTTAGCGCCATTTGCGGAATTCGTAGAAGTGACGCTTGATCCGCCGCAGGCAATATTGAAAAGCCCAACTGCAGATATAGCTACGTTGAATGACGCGTTAGCAAAAGTCGGTCATTATGTTTTGCATGCAATTGAACAGCCTGCTACCAAACCAATAACAACATCCACTCAAACTGAGATTGAGAAAACTAGCTGGTTTACAACCTATAAACCATTAATACTGGTTTTTAGTTACATTCTTATAGTCACTTTGGCGGTGGAATACACATACGGTGAATTTACATTACATCGTTTTATGCCTAATTTTATGGCAGGCTTTTTCCTCTTTTTTTCTTTCTTCAAATTGCTTGATTTAGCAGGTTTTGCCAGCAGTTATGCCATGTATGATCTGCTAGCGAAACGCGTATACAAATACGGTTTTATTTATCCCTTTATTGAGTTAGGTCTTGGCATTGCTTATTTGATTAATTTCAAACCGGTATTAATCAATGCAATCACTTTAATTGTGATGCTGTTTTCTAGTATTGGCGTGATCATCGCGGTGATGAATAAACAGAAGATTCGCTGCGCTTGCTTAGGCACAGGCTTTAATCTGCCGATGACCACCGTCACAATTATTGAAGATTTATTGATGGCAGCGATGGCGGCTTGGATGTTAATTTAAACGTACTACTTTAAACACATACCGTTATTCTGAGTTTAAAAATGAGCATTGGTTATTACCAATTAGAGACTGGCCAAGTCGCAGCGATTGAAGACGACTGCCCTTTTCCACCGCTAAGTCAAGCGTTAATCGAACCCAATGGCTTAATTGCGATTGGCGGCGATTTAACAGCCGCGCGTCTGTTAAACGCTTACAGTCAAGGCATATTCCCTTGGTTCAATGAGAATGAACCTGTGATGTGGTGGAGTCCAAATCCACGTATGGTATTGTTTCCTGAAGAGTTAAAGATTTCTAACTCGCTTAAAAAAACGCTGAAAAAAGATTTATTCGAAATACGTTTTAACTCAGCATTTCGTGAAGTGATTACAGCTTGCAGCGCGTCTAAACGCATCAATCAAGCTGGTGTCTATCAATCAGGAACCTGGATTAGCCAAGACATGATTAATGCCTACTGCGATTTGCACCAAAAAGGTCACGCTATTTGCATGGAAAGCTGGCAAAACGATGCGTTAGTTGGCGGTTGTTATGGTGTGATTATCAACAAGATGTTCTATGGCGAAAGCATGTTCCATACACAAACGGATGCTTCGAAAGTGGCTTTTGTGCATTTAGTTAACCACTTAAAAACCTTGAAAATCGGCATGATAGATTGCCAGATGAAAACGCCACTTTTAAGCAGCTTCGGCGGCCGCGAAATTGACCGCCAGGAATTCATGCAAAATCTGACCAAACTGGTAAACTTTTGACATGAGTTTGGACTGATTGCAATGACACTCCCTTTTGAAAAGCCGCTACATAAATTACAGTTTTACGTCACCACGCCGTATAAATGTGGCTATTTGCCCAATAAACTCGCACAAAGTTTAATCGCTTCACCACAACATTTAATTGACGCAAACATTTACAGCGGATTAATCAGCCAAGGTTTTAGACGCAGTGGAAAATTTGCTTACAGACCGCATTGTGAAAATTGCCGCGCCTGCATTGCGGTACGATTAGTGTTGAAGGAATTTACGGCTACCCGAGGCCAAAAACGCGCTTATAAACAACATGCCGATTTGACTGCAGAAGTATTGCAATTACATTATGACCCGGCGCATTTTGTGTTGTATAACAGCTATCAATCGCTGCGGCATTACGATGAAAACGCCATAGAAGCAAAAGATGACGAAGAGCAATATCGTCAATTTTTATGCCAAAGTAATGTGGAATCGCTGATGATTGAATTTAGAGATGCCAATAACCAAGTCAAAATCGTCAGCGTGATTGATGTGGTCAGCGATGGGGTTTCTGCGGTTTACACTTTTTACGATGCGCTTGAAACTAAAGCCAGCTATGGCACATACAGCATTATGTGGTTAGCCGAGTGGACGAAAAGTTTGAATCTGCCTTATCTGTATTTGGGTTATTGGATTCAAGACAGCCCCAAAATGGCGTATAAGCAAAAATTCAATCCGCAACAAAAACTAATTGATGGCGAATGGCTGTAAATTTGCATAACTGTGATTAAGAGAATTGAGTAAAAAGGTAATTTGCTGAATTATTCTGCAAAGCGCCACATGCTACAATCGTGTTTTTTGATTTTTAAGTTATTTTCAGAAAACTTTTGCTGTGAAAAAACTCGTTATCTTTGGTGTAGGCTTGATTGGCGGCTCAGTCGCGCTAGCGCTTAAAAACAACCAAGCCGCTTTAGCTTTAAGAAAAGCCCAATTTACTGCGTCTATCATCGGCGTTGGTCGTACAGAATCCAGCTTAATTGACGCCTTAAATCTAGGTGTGATTGACAGTGCAGAAACAGAGATCGCCAAAGCGCTGGACGGTGCGGATATTATATTTATCGCCGCACCAGTCGCGCAAACCAGCAGCATTCTACAAAGTATTAAACCGCATTTAAATAGCAAAACTGTGATTACCGATGCAGGCAGCACAAAAGGCGATGTATTAACCTGTGCGAAAGCCGTTTTAGGTGAGCAATTCAATCAATTTGTTGGCGGACATCCTATTGCGGGTGCGGAAAAATCAGGCGTTAGCGCGGCAAAATTCGATTTATTTATTGGCAAAAATATTGTGTTAACTCCCAGTGCAGAAACCAGTAATGACGCCATTGCGAGCGTGACACAGCTTTGGCAAGCATGTGGTGCAAATGTCAGCCAAATGTCTGCCGAAAGTCACGATAGTATTTTTGCAGCAGTTAGCCATTTACCGCATTTGCTGGCGTTTGCCTTGGTAGATGACATTGCAGCACGACCCAATGCTGCACAATTATTCAGTTTTGCTGCAAGCGGTTTTAGAGATTTCACACGTATTGCCGGCAGCCATCCAGAAATGTGGCGCGATATTAGTTTAGCTAACAAAACTGCGCTGTTAAATGAGTTAAGTGCTTATCAATTAGAATTAAATCAATTAAAACAATTACTTGAAAATGAAGATGGTGCTGGATTACAAGCCTTATTTGAACGTGCGAGCATCGCGCGCAATAACTGGGCGAATAACAAATAATAATCTCCTTACTGTCATTCACACGTAGGCGTGAATGACGAATCTAATTGAAATCAGCAAAAAAATGGAACAACTACACTTACTCGCCGCCAGCCACGCACAAGGAAGCATGACACTGCCAGGCTCAAAAAGTATTTCGAATCGCACCTTGTTATTGGCTGCGTTAGCGGATGGCGTCACAGAAATTCATGATTTATTGGATTCTGATGACACCAATCGCATGCTGGAATCTTTAGCCAAATTAGGTGTTAATTGTGAGAGTATCGCCAAAAATACTTGGCGCGTTACTGGCTGTGGTAGAAATTTTCCTATTAAAAATGCATCTTTATTTTTAGGCAATGCCGGAACCGCTTTTCGTCCATTAACTGCTGCGCTTGCATTATCTGGCGGACATTACAATTTAAGTGGCGTTGCGCGTATGCATGAGCGACCAATCGGCGATTTAGTAGATGCGCTACGCCAAGCGGGCGCAAATATCGATTACGCTGGAAACGCTGGCTTTCCACCTTTAAATATTTCGCCAGCCACGCTGGATTTAAGCAAGCCGATTCAAATTCGTGGCGATGTTTCCAGTCAGTTTTTGACTGCCCTATTGATGGCTTTACCGTTAAGTGGTGATCAAGCAACGATTGAGGTTGTTGGGGAGTTAATTTCAAAACCTTACATTGAAATCACGCTTAACTTAATGGCAAAATTTGGTGTAAAAGTGCAACGCACAGGCTGGGAAAGCTTCACGATTCCAGCTAACAGTACTTATATCTCGCCTGATACGATTTACGTTGAAGGAGATGCTTCAAGCGCCTCTTATTTTTTGGCTGCTGGCGCAATTGCTGGCAATGTTCAAGTGAATGGATTAGGTAAAGATAGTATTCAAGGCGACATCAGTTTTGCGGATGCATTGAAGTTAGTCGGCGCTGAAATTTCTTATTCTGATAACGCTATTGCCGCTAAAAAATCCCAACGAATAAAAGCGATAGATTTAGATTGCAACCATATTCCAGATGCCGCGATGACTTTGGCGATACTGGCTTTATTTGCAGACGGCACAAGCACTTTGCGCAATATCGCCAGTTGGCGCGTAAAAGAAACTGATCGATTAACTGCAATGGCGACTGAATTACGTAAAGTAGGCGCAATTGTGGAAGAAGGCGCAGATTACTTAACCATTACGCCGCCACAAAAATTAACGCCAAATGCAGTCATTGACACTTATGATGATCACCGCATGGCGATGTGTTTTTCTTTGGTCAGTTTAGGCGGCGTGCCAATTACGATTAAAGACCCGAACTGCGTAGCTAAAACTTTCCCTAATTACTTTGATGAATTTAAAAAATTAGTCAGTTAATTGATCAATAAATGAATGAATTTATTGGTTAAGTAAGTGCTAAATAATCAATTAATTTGTTTAATTAATGCATATGTAACCAACCCATTTTCACAGTTTTTTCATATTTTTCTGGATTGTTCTGCTCGAATTTTTTCCAGGCCTTTTCGTGAAAGTAGAAAACCACTGTGTTGCAGGCTGGCTCAATAATCGCCAACAAACCGTCCACCATCGCGCTGCCAGTTAACAAATAACCTACCGTAAATGCAACGGTAAAGTGTAAAATTGCGAATGAAATTGTTTTAGCCATGCCGTGCTCCAATATATAAATCTAAGATATGCATTCATTATTCTTTCATTCAAAAATTTAATCCAATTGATTGTCAAAATGTTCCCAATAAGTTTTATTTATAGTTAAGTTTATTTATGAGTAACGCGCCCATTCCAGTTATTACTATAGACGGCCCTTCTGCAAGCGGGAAAGGTACGGTTGCGCAGCTGGTGGCGCAAAAATTAGGTTTTCATTATTTGGATTCTGGTGCTCTATATCGCATTGTCGCGTTCGCGGCTTATCAACATAATATTGCATGGAATCAAGCAGATGCGCTTGGAAAGCTGACGGAGAAACTCAATATACAGTTTAGCGAAGGCGAGATTTATTTAAACGGCGAGCGCATTACCGAAGCCGTTAGAAGTGAAAAAATGAGCCGTGGCGCTTCTGAAGTGGCAGTTTATCCGCCGGTGCGAGATGCGCTATTAAGCTTACAGCGTAGCTTTCGTCAATCACCAGGCTTGGTTGGCGATGGTCGCGATATGGGTTCGGTGATTTTTATTGATGCGCAATTAAAGATATTTTTAACTGCCGATGTAGAAACGCGTGCAGAACGCCGCTACAAACAATTGATTGGTAAAGGCTTAACAGCTGATTACAATCAAATTTTGGCAGACTTACAATTGCGCGATAGCCGCGATCGTGAGCGTAGCGCTGCGCCACTGGTTCAAACGGCTGATGCGTTGTTATTGGACACGACGAATCGCAACATCGAGCAAGCGGTAGAATTCGTTTTAAATGCATATCAAAAAACGCAAAAATAAAAGCAAAAAAACCGTAATTATTGGCATTAAAAAGTCATTAAGTCATTGAACACATGCTATTTTTTGTGTAATATGCACGATTCGTGTTAAGTTTAAAACAATTAGTTTAATTTAACGTTTAACAACTGCCCCACTGCTAGGTGGGATCGCTTAATGTAATTTTCAAATTCGAAAATGGCTTTAAGTAATTTTTTAGGTAACTCTTTTTAATGGCTTCTACTTCTACTTCTCCATCATCGATGGAATCTTTCGCCGCGCTTTTTGAAGAAAGCTTGGCACGTCAGGAAATGCGTTCCGGTGAAGTGATCACCGCAGAAGTTATCTTTATTGATAGCGATCACGTGATTGTTAATGCTGGTTTAAAATCTGAAAGCGTCATTGATGCTGCAGAATTCAAAAATGCTCAAGGTGAGCTTGAAGTGGCCGTTGGCGACTTTGTAAAAGTATGTATCGAAAAATTAGAAGATGGCTTTGGTTCAACTCAGCTTTCTCGCGAAAAAGCGAAGAAAATGGAAGCTTGGCTTGATCTAGAAGACGCAATGAACGAAGGCCGCGTAGTTAAAGGCTTTGTATCTAGCCGTGTTAAAGGCGGTTTGCGCGTTTCAGTGAATGGCATCATGGCTTTCTTGCCAGGTTCATTAGTTGATATTCGCCCAGTTAAAGACACGACTCCATTCGAAAATAAAGAGTGGGATTTCAAAGTAATCAAGCTTGACCGCAAACGTAACAATATCGTGGTTTCTCGCCGTGCTGTGATGGAAGTTAGCATGGGTGCAGACCGCGAAGCATTGATGGGCACATTGCAAGAAGGCGCAATCATTAAAGGTATTGTTAAAAACATTACTGATTATGGCGCGTTCGTTGATTTGGGCGGCATAAT
>Ga0247736_10000052_pt1 | contig 66526 bp, 57 predicted proteins | sample UWRJL193509B2_FD_180935 | JGI IMG/M metagenome (GOLD analysis project Ga0247736, IMG submission 180935) | Plant litter microbial communities from Arlington Agricultural Research Station in Wisconsin, United States - UWRJ-L193-509B-2 | ecosystem: Environmental > Terrestrial > Plant litter >...
CCACCTCTTCCCATTCCGAACAGAGAAGTTAAGCCCACCAGAGCCGATGGTACTGCGGTAACACGTGGGAGAGTAGGTCGGTGCCAAATCTTAAAGAAAGCCTTACAGGAAACTGTGAGGCTTTTCTCTTTTATAAGGGGTTTTCTGGAAAACATAATACCCTCTCAAAACACAGAACTTTCTGAAGTACGGCATAATTAATGCACAGCATCCAGGTTGTATGTTTAGAACAACTCTTATAAACCTGTCTTTTACAAAGGTCGGCAGTTAAATTCTCTTTTTTAATTTTAGAATCGTGATAAACCGCTCTGTTTTGCGCTGAATTTCTATGATCATCTGTTTTCCATCACGTTCTTTGAGCATTTCAGTAATATCATTCAGGGTATAATGCTGCATGTTTTTAAAATCCATTGATAATATTTCATCCCCAGGTAATATCCCCGCATATTCTGAAGGAGACCCCGGTTCAATTCTGCCCACAAAAAAGCGATCCCTGATTTCCTTGTGGACATAAATCTCCATGCCAGACATATCATGATCGAACTTATAGCGTAAACTGTTCCTTCTTTTAAGGTACATCACATTATTTCTGTAGTCGAATGTGACCAGGAAATTTCTAAGTAATTCTGCACCCAAACTTCCGTTTCTTCCTCTCCCTTCAACTTTTGTACGTGCTTCATTAAATTCAGGGAATCCAGTCAGTATTTTGGTAAAATCCAGGTCTTTTATCTTTAGTGTATTTACCCGCCCCATCACTCCGTTGATTTCGCCGTTAATTCCTACACCAAGGTTTGCTGGTATGCTGACTTCTGGTAAGGGAAAGGGTAAGCTATGCAGTGATTCCAGCATCAGGGGGTGACTTGATCCATTGTCTACCAGCAATTCAATTTTTGTAGGAGGCAGGTTGCTCATCTCTACTTCCGCGGAAATATATGGTTTACCATTCACCATTCTGATTGGAACCTTTAACCCCTTCCGTTTGATTTGTAAATCCGGGTCATAATATGTTATCTTGTTTGTGCCATAATTGATTTTGACCGCAAAACTATTGAAGAAATAGTATCCCAGGATACCATGAATTTTTAATCCCAGGTAATCTGATAAATCAAAGACATCGTTTTTAAATATAGCAGTAGGAATGCTACTGATTCTTGCCTTTCCCACTCTGGCGTTCATGTTCCTCGTTACAATTGCTTCTATGCCTTCTCCAAGCCCGTAACCCTGAACCTTGACAGTCTGATACTGGCTGAGGTCCAGTCCTTCCAGGAAAGTGGTATCTGTAATGATCATATGCCCCACACCTGTATCCAGCAGGAAATTATAAGGTCCTTTATCATTGATATAAACAGGAATGACGATTAGGTTTTTAACCTGTATAAATGAGATAGTGCCCTTTTTCTTTTTACCTTCAAATTCGAAAGTCTGCGCATAAGTCGGATATGTGATATATGAACATGCATATAAAATTAGAATGGTAAGCTTCAACTTAAACCATTTGCGGTTCATTACGGGTGATAATTTGGTTAGATTTACTATCTAAATATACGAATATTAAGTACTTAACTAATTATGCATAATGCACAAATATTAAATAGCAGATATATGCCTTTTTAGTTGTATCTTTGGGCATCAATATGACATACCGCATGATATAAGTGATTATAAAATGCTAAAAATATTTAGGTGTCTATATCGGTGGTGTCCACCTCTTCCCATTCCGAACAGAGAAGTTAAGCCCACCAGAGCCGATGGTACTGCGGTAACACGTGGGAGAGTAGGTCGGTGCCAAATCTTAAAAAAGCCCTGTAGTGTAAACTGCAGGGCTTTCTTGTTAAAGCATATTACGTCTTAGTCATCTCCACTGCTATAACGATACTGCTATTAAAATAAGTAATAGTATAGCGAGAATAAACAAAGTTATTTTGATCCAGCTATACGGTCGTTTACCCTGAACTTCTCCGGTACGCCCATTAATAAGAAACTGGTAAACTTTACCATTATATTTATATACACTTACATATATTGGAAACAGTAAATGTTTAAACGTGATCGCTGAGTACTCGGTGTCTATACCGGAAATGCGCTGCTCGTCACCTCCAATATCATTGTTGACCGCATCTTCAATTCCTGCAGCGGCTGCTTCTTTTGCGATTTCAAAACCCTGCTTAAGATCAACCTGGTATTTTTCTGTGATAAACCCGCTTAAATAGCTTTCATCAAATGGAACCAGATTCTCCGTGTCCCAGGGTTCCAGTTTTTGTGCCTGTGCCTGCGGGACCGAATTAGTGGCAATAATCAGTAAATCATCAAACATCACCTGCACATTACCGCTCACATCATACCAGCGTGTTTTTTGGACTTCCCTGGTTTTACTTACTTGTTTTCCATCCTCGGTAGCTGTATAAGATTCGGTCACATAATAATGTTCTCCGCGTTCTCCAGAGTACTCACTGAATGTATCTGTATCAAACGTCCAGTAGGGTATATATATGCCCTTGAAATTTTCAAGACTCAGAGATTTCTTTAAGTTGTTTGGGGCAAACCAAAGCTTTTTAATCCATTTAGTAAACTCATCTTTCGCCAGGTTTTTATCCAGTTTAAAGGGCAGCAGTGATTTTGGCTGGATGATATTTTCTTCATGCAGATTACCAATGATCAAAGGACTTGCGCAATAGGGACAAAAAACAGAGCTTAGGCTGGAGCTCAGTGTAGAAATCGCCTTGCAGCTTTCGCATTTTATAAATTTTGCTGTAATGGTGGCCTGCGCAGCTTCATTGTTTAAAACAGAAAGATAATCAAGCTCTTCTATCGGAGTATCTGTGGTAGTAATTTCATTTTCAAAACCGCAATATTCACAGCTGAGGTGCTGTGTCCCGGGTTTATATTTTAAATATGCTCCGCAGCCCTTACAGGTGATCTTAGTGCCGCTTATTTCTTGTTCTGGATTTCCCATCTATTGCCCGGGTATAGGTGGGGGAGTAGTTTCAAATATAGATTTTAACTCAGGTGACTGGGCTGCAGTTTCCCAATTAACCATGCCAGCAGACCAAAACAATGTAGTGGCGGAAATTTGCTTTTGCGCAGCCATTTGTTTTAAGGTATTGATATCATACGGACCGGCCTGCTGTCCGTTAATGACTGCAAAAAAAGCTGCAGCGGATGGTACCGGCGGAGGGGTTGTACCCTGTTTGTTTTGCTGGTTGAGCCCTGTAAAAACCTGGCCCATCATGTTGGCCATAGCAAACTCCATACCTATGCCCGTACCGGGCGAGCTATTTTCTGCAGCCGTTTGTAATGCTTTGGCCGCTTTCATCTGCGTCAGTTTATTCAGATCTACCGTATTTAAACGGCTCAATTCAAATATTTCACTTTTGATTTCTTCTGGCATCGACACATTTTCTATGACGAATTTTGTTAGCTCGATACCATATTTTTCAAACTCTAAACTGATGATGCCATGCAGCAGTTCCGAGATTTCTGTAATATTGGATGCATAGTTTTCAATCGGCAGATTCGCTTCTCCCACTGCATCAGTAAATCGCGCTACGATCATACTTTTAAGTTGTTCTGCAATTTTGTCTACAGTAAAATGCCCGTCTGTACCTACAATTTCTTTAATAAAAACAGGTGGGGTGCTCACACGGATTACGTATGTACCATAGGCACGGATCTCAATCATTCCAAAACGTTTATCGCTGAGGATGATCGGGTTTTTGGTGCCCCATTTCTGATCAGTTATATTAACTGTACTTATAAAATACACCTCTGCCTTAAAAGGGCTGTTAAAACCATATTTCCATCCTTTAAGTGTAGATAGTATGGGCAGGTTTTCGGTATTTAGCGTATACATTCCGGGAGCAAATATATCTGCCATTTTTCCTTCATTGATAAATACAGCCATCTGTCCTTCGCGTACAGTAAGTTTGGCGCCGTTTTTTATTTCATTTTGATATCTGTCGAAACGGTACACCATTGTGTCTGCCGGGGCATCGATCCATTCAATGATATCAATAAACTCTCCGCGTAATTTGTCAAATAATCCCATGTAAAGTATAGCGTTTTATAAAAAATAAGTACCCCGCGCCCTTTGTGGGTTTGAGATAAGAAATATACAATTTATTTTTTGTCATCAATCTTTTTAAGAGAAATTGTATGCATTTGAAGTAATTTATGGATCATCTAAGCCAGGAATGATACGCATTTTAAATTGACCCCAGGATTTTTCGGCACTTACTCCAGGTAAATATTACCCTAGCGTAAAACAATGAAACCTGCATGAGTTTACCGCTAACATCACGATATAGAATAAACTCATTTAAGCGTCATAACCTTTAAAAAACAAATAGTAACTTATGAAAAAACATCTGCTTACTAAAAGAATATGCATAGTTTTGCGGCCGTCAACACGATGAAAAATGAAATTAGCAATTAATGGATTTGGTAGGATAGGCCGTACATTTTTACGTTCGGCGCTGGTTAAAAATATCAATGTGGTCGCTATAAACGACCTTGGTGATCCGGGCACACTTGCGCATCTTTTTAAGTATGATACGGTGCACAGAGGCTTTAAAGGAGAAGTTACGTTTGATAACGCGGCATTAATCATCAATGGAAAACGCATTTTGGTTTTTCATGAAGCGAAGCCCACGGACCTTCCCTGGAAAGAATTAGAAATAGATCTGGTACTGGAGTCTACGGGTAGGTTTACAACCCGCGCCGGCGCAAGTATGCACCTGCAGGCCGGGGCAAAACAGGTACTGATCTCTGCGCCTGCAGATAAAGACATTCCTATGTTTGTATTAGGGGTAAATGATAAAGATATAGACCTGGGTGCAGATCTGCTTTCTAACGCATCCTGTACTACCAATAATGTTGCACCAATGGTAAAGATCCTGGATGATAAATGGGGGATATCAGATGGATATATTACCACTATACATTCCATGACCGGCGATCAGAACCTGCATGACGCCCCTCATAAAGATTTGAGAAGGGCCAGAGCGGCTTCAGCTTCTATTATCCCAACGAGTACAGGTGCGGCAAAAGCAATCACTAACATATTTCCGCATTTGGAAGGGAAATTGGGTGGTGCAGGTATCAGGGTACCTGTATTAAATGGTTCTCTAACTGACTTTACCTGTATTTTAAAAACGCCAGCTACGATAGAAGAAATAAATAAGGCGTTTAAATCTGCAGCAGAAAATGAGATGAAAGAGATACTGGAATATACCGAAGATCCTATTGTTTCTGTTGATATTCTGGACAACCCGCATTCATGTGTTTTTGATGCGCAGCTGACTTCTATAGTGGGAGATCTGGTAAAAGTTGTGGGATGGTATGATAATGAATCGGGATATTCAGCAAGATTAGTAGATTTGGTGGTCAAGATTTCAGCAAAATATGATTAAAAGGATTTCCCGTGACGAGGTGTTACCGTTACGCAGTGCAGTTTTAAGGAATGGTAAGCCATTTGAGGAATGTGTTTTTCCAACGGATGACAAACCTGATATCTTTCATTTAGGCTATTTTCTGGAAGACCAGTTGGTTTGTATCGGAACCTTTTTTCCTGAAGATTATCCGGGGAATGGCCCTGGAGGTTTCCGTTTAAGGGGGATGGCCAGTGATGCTGCTTTTGCTGGTAAAGGTTATGGTGCCGCTTTGATTAAATTTGCGATTAATGACCTCACATCGGTTAAGGCTGCTTATATTTGGTGCAACGCCAGGAGCTCGGCGCAGGGATTTTATTCTAGATTAGGTTTCGAAATAATTTCTGAAGAATTCGAAATTCCCGGAATAGGCCCGCATTTTGATATGCGCTACCAGATAAAAAAATAAATTACCAGGAGGTTTTGCTTTGTTGTTACAGAGACGAGACCGTTTACTTAATATTATATAAAAAGATGAAAACAATTGACCAATGCGATTTTAATGGTAAAAAAGCTTTAGTAAGGGTAGATTTTAACGTTCCCCTGGATAAGGATTTCAACATCACTGATGATAAAAGAATGCGTGCAGCATTGCCAACAATCACTAAAATTTTGAATGATGGCGGATCTGTGATTTTAATGTCGCATTTAGGTCGTCCAAAAGGCGGTCCGGAAAATAAATTCTCATTGAAACATATTCTGGGCGACTTATCAAGGATGTTAGATCTGGAAGTGAAATTTGCAGATGACTGTATCGGTGAAGAAGCAACTGAAAAAGCTAAAAACCTGGAACCCGGACAAGTTCTTTTGCTGGAGAACCTTCGTTTTTATCCTGAAGAGGAAAAAGGTGATAAAGAATTCGCTGGTAAGCTGGCTAAGCTAGGTGATGTATATGTAAACGATGCGTTCGGAACAGCACACCGTGCACACGCTTCGACTTCTATTGTTGCAGAATTTTTCCCTGCTGAAAAATATTTCGGCTACCTGATGGCAGAAGAATTGAAAAATGCAGAGAAAATCAACAACAATGCTGATAAACCTTTCACTGCAATAATGGGTGGTGCCAAAGTATCAGATAAGATCTTATTGATTGAAAGCTTATTGGGTAAGGTTGATAACCTGATTATTGGCGGTGGTATGGCTTATACTTTTGCTAAGGCACAAGGTGGTGAAATCGGTACTTCTTTATTAGAAGCAGACAGAATGGAACTTTGCCTGGAGTTGCTGGAAAAAGCGAAAGCTAAAGGCGTAAATATCCTATTACCGGTTGATACTGTTATCGCTGATAAATTTGATAATGATGCACAAAAGAAAGATGTTGATTCCCGACAAATCCCGGCCGACTGGATGGGTCTGGATATCGGTCCTAAGTCTATCGCGTTATTTTCTGAAGTAATCAAAAAATCAAAAACTTTATTATGGAATGGTCCGATGGGCGTGTTTGAAATGGCAAATTTTGAGCAGGGAACACGTGCAATCGCTGAAGCGGTTGTTGCTGCGACCAAAGAAAACGGTGCTTTTTCTTTGATTGGCGGTGGTGATTCTGCAGCTGCAATTGCTAAGTTCGGATTAGAAGATGAAGTAAGTTATGTGTCGACAGGTGGTGGTGCTTTACTGGAATACATGGAAGGTAAAGAATTGCCGGGCGTTAAGGCGATCAATGACTAAATTATAATATAATGTTTTGATAATCAAGGCCGATTTGTTTTCAAATCAGTCCGAAATATACAGCAGATGATTTTTTTATCTGTTCCGGAAAACCGCTTAAATAGCGGTTTTCTGCGTTTGGGGTGGGGAATTTTGGGGAAATTAGTATGTTGATAACTTTTTTGTGGTAGAAAGTGGTAAAAAGTGGTAGAAGTATCTATTTTTACACTACATAAAATGTGTAGATACTACTATGGTTCAGCTATTGGGAGAATTTGATTGTAAATTGGATACGAAAGGCCGCATGATGGTCCCTTCGAATCTGAAGAAACAATTGCCTAATGTTGAGCAAGAGGGACTTGTGGTAAATAGGGGCTTTGAAAAGCACCTGGTTATCTACCCTAAAAAAGTCTGGGAAAGCATCGTTGAGGAGCTGAGTAAGCTAAACCAATATGAGAAAAAGACACGTGAATTTATCCGGTTTTTTACTCGTGGTGCAACAGAGCTGACGCTGGATGCTTCGGGCAGGGTCAATCTTCCGAAATCATTACTGGAATTTGCTGGTATTGAAGGTGAAGTTGTTTTGGCCTGCCAGTTCGATAAAATTGAACTTTGGTCTAAATCTGCATATGATAGTTTATTAGATAGCGAGCCGGAAGACTTTTCGAATCTTGCTGAAGAAGTGATGGGAAATAAAAACAGGGGGGAAGATGGAAAGTAATTATCATGTGCCGGTGTTATTGCAGGAATGTATCGACGGGTTGAATATCAAACCGGATGGTGTATATGTTGATGTGACATTTGGCGGAGGCGGACATTCAAGGGAAATCTTAAGTAAACTGGGAAAGAATGGGATTCTTATTGCGTTTGATCAGGATCCTGATGCACAGCGTAATAAAATTGACGATCCCCGCTTTTTATTTGTAGATCAGAATTTCGCTTTTCTAAAAAATAACCTTCGTTTGCTTGGGTATAAACAGGTAGATGGTATTCTGGCTGATCTGGGTGTGTCTTCGCATCAATTCAATGAACCGGAAAGAGGGTTTTCTACCAGGTTTGAATCAACACTGGATATGCGTATGGATAAACAGGGTAAGCTCACTGCTGCTGATGTTTTAAATACTTATACGGAAGAAAAATTACATAGGATATTTGGAATCTATGGTGAGGTTAAAAATGCCAAATCATTAGCAAAGGCTGTGGTTACTTACCGCACGGGCAAGCAAATCCTGACACTGGCTGATTTTAAAGCTGCTGCCGGAGTGCATATCCCTAAAGGGAAAGAAAATAAATACATGGCGCAGGTATTCCAGGCATTACGTATTGAAGTTAACGCTGAAATAGAAGTACTGGAGAATTTCCTGATACAAACCGCCGATGTGTTAAATACAGGCGGCAGGTTAGTGGTTATGTCTTACCATTCACTGGAAGACAGGCCTGTTAAGAATTTTATTGCCAAAGGGAAGTTCAGGGGCGAGGTAGAAAAGGATTTCTTTGGTAATGAAGAAAAGCCTTTTAAAGCAATTACACGTAAAGCTGTAGTGGCTGATGAAGAAGAACTGGAAAGAAACAGCCGGTCGCGCAGCGCTAAATTAAGGATTGGGGAAAAGTTATGAATAACCAATTCAGAGAAGAAATAGAAGAAGAACAGGAAGAAGAATTACAGGAGCCGGTAATTAAGCAAAAGAAGCCTGCGAAAAACCGGGAGTCTGAAAGTCCGAACCTTTTCTTTAAAAAGCTTTTTACAGATGGTGCGGTTTCGAAAGAGGCTGCTACTGCTATGATGCCTTTTCTTGTCTTTTTGTCGCTGCTTACGATGCTTTATATCGGGAACAGCCACATGGCGGTTAAGAACATCAGGGATATAGATAAATTAAATAAAGAAGTAAAAGAACTCAGCTGGGAATATAAGTCGCTCAAGGCAGACTTAATGTTCAAAAGCAAGTTAACAGAAGTAGCTAAAAAGGTTGATACACTAGGTATAAAGGAGCTGACAGAGCCTCCTAAAAAAATTATAATTAGCAGTGATGAATATTAGAGCTAACATATTATTACGTGTTTATCTGTCCTTCGGACTGATCGTACTGCTTGCCGTGGCGGTATTGGTCAGGTTATGCGATGTACAATTTGTAGAGGGACATAAATGGCGTGCCATGGCCGATAGTCTCTCTACAAAGTATATCAACGTAGAGGCTGCGCGTGGTAATATCTACTCTAATGATGGCAGCTTGCTGGCTACTTCTGTACCAGAATATGAATTACGGATGGACACTTATGCCGGTGGTATCAGCGACAGTAAGGTTTTTTATAGTAAAGTGGATTCGCTGGGAATAAAGTTATCCCAGTTTTTTGGTGATAAAACACCAAAGGAGTACTCACGTATTTTACGCTCTGCAAGGGAAGACAGTGTAAGATACCTGCTGATTAAACGTAAAGTGAATTACCAGGAGCTGAAAACGATCCGCACGTTTCCATTATATAATATTGGAAAATACAGCGGAGGGCTGATGGCGATCCAGCAGAACAAAAGGATCAAGCCTTTCCAGGCTTTGGCAGAAAGGACTATCGGATACAAAAATGAAAACGTTGCAAACGGCGTTGGCCTGGAAGGTGCATATGGCAATTACATCAATGGCGAAAGCGGAAAACGTTTAGTACAGCGGATTGCCGGGGGGTTTGGATGCCTGTAAATGATGAAGCAGAGATTGCACCTAAAGAAGGTGCGGATATTATATCAACGATAGATATCAATATGCAGGACCTTGCACAGAGTGCTTTAGAAAAGCAGCTGATTACCAGTGATGCAGATCATGGTACGGTGATACTGATGGAGGTTGCCACAGGTGAGGTAAGAGCTGTTGCCAATTATACAAGGGTGACGGAAGGAGTGTACCAGGAAAAATTTAACTACGCCATTGCCGGAAGCCAGGACCCGGGTTCTACATTTAAGCTTGCTTCATATATGGCATTGCTGGAAGACGATAAGGTAGATACCGGTACTTTAGTAGCTACAGGAAACGGTACTTATAAGGTTTACAATAAAACGATCAGGGATACGCACGAGATAGGAACAGCAACGGTAAAAAAAGCATTTGAGGAGTCTTCCAATGTGGCGGTCGCTAAATTGGTATATGGTAATTACAAGGATAATCCTTCACAGTTTACGGATCATTTGTATGAATTCGGACTGAACAAAAAGTTAGAATTGCAGATCCCGGGAGAAACTAAACCGGTAATAAAAAACCCGGAAAACAGGTCGTGGAGCGGTTTAACGCTACCTCAGATGGCTTATGGTTATGAGATGCAAATTACACCGTTGCAGATCCTGTCGTTTTATAACGCAGTGGCCAACAATGGAAGGTATATCGCACCGATTTTTGTAAAAGAGATCAGGAGGCTGGGCAACCCGATAGAGCAGTTCCAGGCTAGGGTGATCAATAAACAGATCTGTTCAGAAAAAACATTAAAAAAATTACAGGCCATGCTGGAAGGTGTGGTTACTGAAGGTTCGGGTAAGCTGATGGGCTCGCCTTTTTATAAAGTTGCGGGTAAAACAGGAACAGCACAGGTTGCGGATGGAAACAGGGGTTACCGTGCTAAAAAAAGTTACCAGGCATCGTTTTGCGGGTATTTCCCGGCTGATAAGCCAAAATACTCTATTATGGTTTCTATTAACGGACCAAAACATGGGTATTACGGGGCTGCTGTGGCCGGACCGGTATTTAAGGAAATTGCCGATCGTATTTATGCGAGTGATATACAGATGTATAGTAATGTAGCCGATCACCTGGTGGGTAATACTAAGGCTCCAGAGGCGAAAGCCGGACAAAGCAAGGCGGTTAAAAAGGTTTACAATACGTTGGGGATCAAAACGCTTTATGCTGCTAAATCTGCCTATTTTAATAGTGTGGATACAAGCAACGGAATAATTTACGAAGAGTTCAGCTCTGTAAAAGGGCTGATGCCTAATGTAGTGGGCATGGGGCTTAAAGATGCATTGTACCTTTTAGGGAATGCGGGATTAAAAACAAGGATCAATGGCAGCGGTAAAGTAACTGAGCAGTCAATTGCTTCCGGTACAAAAATAGGAAAAGGTCTGTTGGTACAATTAGAATTGAATTAAGATGCAGTTGCAGGATGTTTTATATGGTGTAGCAATAACAAACCTGGTTGGTTCTACCAACAGGGAAATCAGTGTGCTTACTTTCGACTCACGTGAGGCAGAGAAAGGGGTTGTGTTTTTTGCTGTAAGAGGTACTTTGTCGGACGGACACGATTATATCGCGCAGACGATCAGCAAAGGTGCTTCAGTTATTATTTGTGAGGAGTTACCAGAAGAAAAAGATGTTGCTGTAACTTATATCGAGGTAGAAAATACAGCGGTTGCTCTGGGGATTATGGCAGCTAATTATTACGGGAACCCGTCAGCGAAATTGAAGCTGGTGGGCATTACCGGTACAAATGGCAAAACTACCATCGCAACGATCTTGTTTAAACTATACAGGAGTTTAGGTTTTAATACGGGATTGATTTCTACAGTTCAGAACCAGATCAATGAAGAAATTATTCCTGCTACGCATACTACGCCAAACCCATTAGCACTAAATAAGCTTTTGCAGCAAATGGTAGATGCAGGGTGCCAGTATGGATTTATGGAAGTAAGCTCGCATGCGGTTGTACAGCACCGTATTGAAGGTTTAACTTTTGTGGGGGGTGTTTTTTCCAATATCACACATGACCATTTAGATTTTCACAAAACGTTTGATAATTATATCAGGGCTAAAAAGGCTTTTTTTGACGTCCTGCCAAAATCTGCATTTGCATTAACTAATGCGGATGACAAAAACGGGATGGTGATGCTGCAGAATACTAAAGCATCAAAAAAGACTTATGCGCTGAAACAAATGGCAGATTTCCAGGCCAGGATCATCGAGAACAGGTTTAGCGGACTGAATCTGGAGGTTGATCAGGTAGATGTGTTTTTTAAACTGGTAGGTTCGTTTAATGCGTATAACCTGCTTGCTGCTTATGGTACGGCAATGTTATTGGGTGAGGATAAATTGAATGTGCTGACTTTATTAAGCAACCTGACCGGTGCGGAAGGAAGGTTTGATTATGTAAGCAATGCGAAACAGATCATCGGTATCGTGGATTATGCGCATACGCCTGATGCTGTTCAAAATGTGTTAAGTACGATTGCAAATATCAGGAAAGGTACTGAACAGGTGATCACGGTTATTGGCTGTGGTGGTGACAGGGACAAAACAAAACGTCCGGTAATGGCACAGGTGGCGTGTGATTGGAGCGACAAGGTAATCCTGACTTCGGATAATCCAAGAACGGAAGATCCTGCGGTGATCCTTTCGGAAATGGAAGCGGGTGTTTCGCCTACCAACAGACGTAAAACGATGACTATCGCCGATCGCAGAGAGGCTATAAAAACAGCATGTCATCTGGCAAAACCGGGAGACATTATCCTGATTGCAGGTAAAGGACATGAAAAATATCAGGAGATTAATGGTGTAAGGCATCATTTTGATGATAAAGAAGTATTAACAGAACAATTAAACTTACTCGGCTAATGTTATACTTTTTATTTGAATATTTAAATGCTCACTACGAATTTCCGGGACTGCGGTTGTTCCAGTATATCACGTTCCGTACTTCACTGGCGATTATCATTTCTTTGATTATCACTACGGTTTACGGAAGAAGAATTATCAATTACCTGCACAAAATGCAGGTTGGTGAAACGGTAAGAAACCTTGGGTTGGAAGGGCAAATGCAGAAACAAGGTACACCGACAATGGGTGGGATCATGATCCTGCTGGGTATTTTGGTGCCGACTTTGTTACTGGCAAACCTGACTAATGTGTATGTACTGCTGATGATCGTTACAACGGTTTGGATGGGTGCAGTTGGTTTTGTTGATGACTATATCAAGGTTTTTAAAAAGAACAAAGAAGGGCTTGCTGGAAGGTTTAAAATTGTTGGTCAGGTAGGTCTCGCACTGATTATCGGATGGACAATGTATTTTAACCCGAATATCGTGGTAAGGCAGACTGTCGATGAAACGGATACTACTAAAAATGCGGCGCCAATGGTGCTGAGACAAAAAGGAGAGAAGTTCTATTATACGCAGGATGTAAAATCTACGATCACGAATATCCCGTTTTATAAAAACAATGAATTTGATTATGCCAAGGTCCTTAAGTTTTTAGGCCCTGGTTACGAGAAATATGCAGTTTTCATCTTCATTTTATTCGTGGTGTTTATTATTACCGCGGTATCCAATGGGGCGAATATCACTGATGGTATTGACGGACTGGCAACGGGCACGTCGGCCATTATAGGGATAACCCTCGGCCTGCTGGCCTATGTTTCCGGAAATACAATGATTGCAGATTACCTGAATATCCTGTATATCCCGAACTCTGGTGAGCTGATGATTTTTGCTGGTGCTTTTGTGGGCGCTTGTGTTGGCTTTTTGTGGTACAATTCATATCCTGCGCAAGTGTTTATGGGGGATACCGGAAGTTTAGCTATTGGCGGTATTATCGCTGCATTGGCGATCATGATCAGAAAAGAGTTGCTGATCCCGATTTTATGTGGTGTGTTTCTGATAGAGATTTGTTCGGTAATGATACAGGTATCTTACTTTAAATACACGAAAAAGCGTTTTGGAGAAGGCAGAAGGGTATTCCTCATGTCGCCGCTCCATCACCATTACCAGAAAAAAGGATACCATGAAGCGAAGATTGTTACCCGTTTCTGGATCATCAGTATTTTACTCGCAATTATCACCATCATCACTTTAAAACTACGGTAATGGGAAAACAGAGAATTGTGATACTCGGAGCCGGTGAAAGCGGTATAGGTGCAGCAATGCTGGCGCAGAAACAGGGTTTTGATGTTTTCGTGTCAGATTTTGGCGCTATAGCGGAACGGTATAAACAGACATTAGTGGAGTTGAATATCGCCTTCGAAGAGAAGCAGCATACGGCGGCAGATATCCTGAATGCGGATGAGATTATCAAAAGTCCGGGAATCCCGGATTCTGTATCGATTATAAGAGAACTGAAGAAAAAAGGGATTCCTGTAATTTCGGAAATTGAATTCGCAAAACGTTACACTACTGCAAAAACGATCTGTATTACCGGTTCTAACGGGAAGACGACCACTACTATGCTGACTTATCACATCCTGAAAAAAGCAGGATTGAATGTAGGGCTGGCAGGTAATATCGGGAATAGTTTTGCTGCGCAGGTGGCAACGGAAAATTTTGACTGGTATGTGCTTGAAATATCAAGCTTTATGCTCGACGATATGTTTGCATTCAAAGCTGATATTGCTGTTTTACTGAATATCACGCCCGACCATCTGGACAGGTACGATTATAAAATGAGCAATTATGCTGCATCAAAAATGCGCATTACACAAAATCAGACGCCGGCAGATCATTTTATCTATTGTGCTGATGATGAAGAGACCATAAAAGCATTAAAAGGTGCTAAGATCAATGCAGCTAAACATCCGTTCTCTATCCGTAAAAAGGTAGAAGACGGTGCCTACCTGGAAGGCGATAACATACATTTTAATATTAATCCAATAGATCAACTAACCATGTCAATAGCCGAGTTAGCCTTACAAGGCAAGCATAATATCTACAACTCTATGGCTTCGGGCATAGTTTCTAAAGTTCTGGATATCCGAAATACGGTGATCCGTGAGAGCATGGGAGATATAAAAAATATTGAACACCGGTTAGAGCATGTCGCTAAGATTTCGGGCGTGGATTATATCAATGATTCTAAAGCTACGAATGTAAATTCTACATGGTATGCGCTGGAAAGTGTAAATGCTGACGTGATCCTGATTATGGGCGGTGTGGATAAAGGCAATGACTATGATATGCTGAAAGACCTGGTAAAACAGAAAGTTAAAGCTATTGTATGCCTTGGTAAAAATAACAAGAGGATCCACGAGGCTTTTGAGGATGATGTAGAAATTATCGTCAATACTTTTTCTGCTCATGAGGCCGTGCAGGTGGCGTATCACCTGGCAACTAAGGGAAATACGGTATTGTTATCTCCTGCATGTGCGAGTTTTGATCTGTTCAAGAATTATGAAGACCGTGGTAATCAGTTTAAGATGGCTGTAAAAGAATTATAAAATGAGTACAATACAACTGCTTATAGATAAAACGAAAGGAGACCGCTGGATATGGCTGATCATTATCCTGCTTTCTTTGATTTCCATTTTAGCGGTTTATAGTGCAACGGGAACGCTGGCTTATAAACAAGGTAAAACAGTAGAGAAATTGCTGCTGACCAAGCACCTGATCTTTGTTGTGATGGGGATTGGTATGATCTATATTGCGCATTTGCTGGATTATAAATATTATGCCGGTATCTCCAAGATCCTGATGATTATTACGATCCCGCTGTTGTTTTATACGCTGGTTTTCGGGGCGAGCCTGAATGATGCATCACGATGGGTAAAAATCCCGATTATTGGACTGACATTCCAGACTTCCGATCTGGCTAAATTATCACTCATTACGTTCCTGGCGCGGATGCTGACCAAAAAACAGGAAAATATTAAAGATGTGAAAACATCGTTTATCCCGATTATGGGCTCGGTATGTCTGGTATTTGTATTGATTGCATTGGCCAATTTATCTACGGCGCTGATGTTGTTTGGGGTTAGTATCCTTTTATTGATTATAGGAAGGATCAGTATCAAACAAATCATGATTGTTTGTGCGGGAGGGTTTGTACTGCTGATGTTTGTATTTTTCTTAGGCCCGAGGAGAGAGACCTATAAATCGAGGATCAACTCTTATCTCCACCCGGAAATGCAGCATTCTGACAAGACATTCCAGGCCGACCAGGCGAAGATTGCTTTGGCTTCGGGAATGGTTTTTGGCAAGGGACCGGGAAACAGTACGCAGCGTAACTTTCTGCCGCACCCGTATTCAGATTTTATTTTCGCAATTATTGTGGAAGAATATGGATTGTTTGGTGCGCTGGTGATCATTATGCTGTACCTCGTTTTGTTATACAGGTGTGTCAGGATCGTGACGCAGAGTCCCAAAGCTTTTGGGGCCTTACTCGCAGCGGGATTAAGTTTTAGCCTGACCATACAGGCATTTGCAAATATGGCTGTAGCCGTAGGACTGGGCCCGGTAACAGGGGTGCCGCTGCCATTGGTAAGTATGGGAGGAACGTCGATGATCTTTACCAGTATCGCATTTGGGATTATCCTGAGCGTAAGCAGGGATGTAGAAGAAAATGGCAAAAAACTTTCGGGCGACAAACCTGAAGATAAAGTGAATAATAAAGTTATTGTGGGCGAAATTCCCGCAATGGCATAAAATATAAAGAATGAGACCAACCAGAGTAATTATTTCAGGTGGAGGTACTGGCGGACATATTTTTCCAGCCATTGCTATAGCTAATGCGCTCAGGCGCAAAGAACCCGGCTGCGAGATATTATTTGTTGGCGCAACCGGCCGAATGGAAATGGAAAAGGTTCCTGCTGCAGGGTATAAGATTGTGGGGTTGACTATTAGCGGGATCCAGCGTGGGTCGATTATGAAAAACCTGGCATTGCCTTTTAAATTAATTGGCAGTGTACAGAAAGCAGCAAAACTAATTAATGATTTTAAACCTGATGTAGTAGTTGGGGTAGGCGGTTATGCTTCGGGGCCGATTTTGTTTGCGGCTTCCTGGAAAAATGTACCATATCTGATCCAGGAACAGAATTCTTATGCGGGCATTACCAATAAAAGATTAGGTAAAAAGGCCGCGAAGATTTGTGTTGCCTTTGATGGGATGGAAGAGTTCTTTCCTGCAGCGCATATTATTAAAACCGGGAACCCTGTCCGCAAAGATGTTGTGGATATCCACAATAAACGCTTCCATGGTTCAGAATTGCTAAAACTGGATCCGTTAAAGAAAACGATAATGGTTACCGGTGGCAGCCTTGGTGCGGGTACATTAAATAAAAGTATAGAAAAACACCTGCAGGATTTTATAGACCAGGATGTACAGTTGATCTGGCAGACGGGAAAATATTATTATGCCGGGGTTATGGAGCGTTTAGGTGCTAATTTTCATCCTAACATCCGGGTGCTGGAATTTTTGAACCAGATGGATCTTGCCTATGCTGCTGCTGACGTTATTATTTCGAGAGCAGGTGCAGGTACGATCGCTGAATTGTGCCTGATTAAAAAACCTGTTATCCTGGTTCCTTCGCCAAATGTGGCAGAAGACCATCAGACGAAAAATGCAATGGCACTGGTTAAAAACAATGCAGCGGTGCTGATCAATGATCGGTCAGCAGAAGATACCCTGGTAAAAGAAGCACTTGATCTGTTAAATGATGAAGCACGAATTGAGCTGTTATCAGAAAACATTGGTAAGATGGCATTGCCGGAAGCTGATGACCTGATTGCCGATGAGGTATTTAAACTGGCAATAAAAATAGAAGCATAAAGATATGGAACTGGAATTAATCAAACGTGTTTATTTTGTCGGTGCCGGTGGCATCGGGATGAGTGCGCTTGCCCGGTATTTCAATAAAAGGGGCTGCCTCGTTTGCGGGTATGATAAAACCAGGACTGTTTTAACAACTGCTTTGGAAGCGGAAGGGATACAGCTTACTTACAGAGACACACTGGATGCTTTGCAAGAGGAATTCAAAGTGAATGCAGCAGATACGCTGATCGTTTATACACCGGCAATCCCTAAAGATTCGGCATTACTGAATTATTTCAGGGATAATGGCTTTGATCTGCAGAAACGTTCGCAGGTATTGGGGATTATCAGTAAAGGGCAGTTTTGTATTGCTGTAGCGGGTACGCATGGTAAAACAACCACTTCTTCCATTGTAGCGCATATCCTGACGGATAGCGGTTTTGGCTGTACTGCCTTTTTAGGGGGTATTTCTACTAATTACCAAAGTAATTTCCTGATCGGGGATAATGACGTAGTAGTGGTAGAGGCCGATGAATATGACCGTTCTTTTCTGACCCTCCATCCGGATATCGCTGTGATCAGCTCTATGGATGCTGATCACCTGGATATTTATGGTGATGCTGCGCAACTGCATGAATCATTTTACCTGTTTGCAGGGCAGCTGAAGGACGGAGGAACACTCTTCTTTAAACAAGGGCTTCCGATAACAGAGGGCGTAACTTATGGTACCGAAGAAAATGCGGCCGTGCGCGCCCACAATATCAGGGTAGAGGATGCGAATTTTGTTTTTGATTATACGGATGGTACTGTTACCATAGAAAACCTGCAGCTGATGCTGCCAGGCAAACATAATGTAGAAAATGCCACGGCTGCGATTGCTGCTGCGCTGAAACTGGGTATATCGCCTGAAAAAGTAAAAGCCGCGATTGGAAGTTTTAAAGGTGTAAAAAGACGTTTTGAATATATAGTAAGGGAACATCAGCATGTTTATATAGACGATTATGCGCATCATCCGGAAGAGCTTCGCGCTTGTTTTGATGCGGTAAGACAACTGTATCCGACCAAGAAACTCACGGTTATATTTCAGCCGCACCTTTTTAGCCGTACAAAGGATTTTGCGGATGATTTTGCCAAGGTATTAAGTACGGCGGACGATTTATTGCTGCTGGATATTTATCCTGCAAGGGAGCTGCCGATGGAAGGCATAGACGCCCCGTTTTTATTAAATAAGATTACGCTTGCAAATAGCAGGGTATACACAAAAGATGCCGCGCTGCAATATGTGAAAGACCAGCAGCCAGAATTGCTGCTTACCGTAGGTGCAGGAGATATAGATACACTGATTCAACCGTTAAAAATTATTTTAACCAATGCTTAAGAGGGTCGATTGGAAATTTGTTTTTAAATGTTTTGCCTGGATTATATGTCTTGGCGGGATAGTTACTCTTATGAGCTTTGTAGAGGTAAAAAAACATACAGTAAACTGTACCAATATCAAGATCCTTATTCCTGGTGCTGATAATTTTATTGAACGCGAGGAAATTGATGCGATTCTGAAACAAAGTGAAGGGCAGCTGATCGGCCGTAAACTGGAGGATATCAACCTGCACGCAATAGAAGATAGAATTAAGGCCAATCCGTACATTGCATTGTCTACTGTTTATGCCGATATGGACGGTGTGATCCATATTGAGATCAGCCAGCGCCAACCATTATTAAGAATAATTAATGCTGGCGGGCAGGATTATTATATTGACCGTGACGGACTGAAAATGCCTGTGTCTCCGAACTTTACGGCAAATGTGCTGGTGGCAAACGGGCGCATATTAGAGCACTTTGGGGGACGCGTGGATACGCTCATTACTAAAATGGCTTCGGATTTGTATAAAACGGCAGGATATTTGAAAAAAGATAGCTTGTGGGACGCACAAATCGAACAGATTTTTGTTAGTGATAACGATGATATCATATTAATACCAAGAGTGGGTAATCAACGTATAATTTTAGGTAATGCAGATTCTCTTGATACCAAGATGAATAACCTGCTTACTTTTTATAAAAAAGCGATGCCGCAGGTAGGCTGGGATACCTACAAAACAATTAATGTTAAATATACCAATCAGATTGTTTGTGAAAAAAACAAACCCGATTCCATACAAACAGCCAATGGATATGTAGCCGCTAAATCGGTGCTTACGCCAGTAACTGCGAAAAAGGTAATGGACTCTATAGTGAAGGCAGAAATCGCTTCAGAACTAAGAAAAAATCCTGACGAAGATATAATGGCTGAGCCAGTGGAAAAGAAAAAGAGTATTGCGCCGGCCGCAAATACTTCATCATTTCCAGCTGTGAGGATTATAGCCGGTCCTCCTAAAGCAAAAGCTGTAGTAAAAAAAGCAATAGTAAAACCAGCGGTAAAAACGGCCGCAAAAAAGGTTGTAAAACCAGAAGTTAAAAAAGTGGTTAAACCTGAGGTTAAAAAAGTGACGAAAACGGAGGTAAAAAAAACCGAAGTTAAAAAAACAGTAAAGCCTGAAGTTAAAACCACTGTTAACAAAGAAGTGAAATCGACGGTAAAGCCGGCTGTTAAGGTAACCGCAAAACCTGCTGTGAAGAAGGATACAAAACCGGAAACGACAGTTAAAAAAGTTACCAAAGTGGTTAAACCACTAAATGAAAAAGATACCAAGAAAAACAAATAGTATATAATTCGACAAATAAGAATATAGTTATGGGCAAAGAAAAAACTACCGTTCAATCTCCAATTGTTGTTGGATTAGACATCGGTACTACTAAAATCTGTGTGATAGTTGGTCGCAGAACACAGCATGGGAAAGTTGAGGTTTTGGGTATTGGAAAAGCCGAATCTGCGGGAGTGACCCGTGGGGTAGTTTCTAATATACAAAAAACTGTACAGGGTATTTCACAGGCCGTTGAGTTAGCGAGCGGTCAGTCCAATGTGGAAGTACGTGTAGTTAACGTTGGTATTGCTGGTCAGCATATCAAAAGTTTGCAGCACCGCGGTATCCTGACAAGAAGGGAATTAAATAACGAAATCAGCAAAAAAGACCTGGATAAGTTAATAGATGATATGTTCAAACTGGTTATGCCCCCGGGAGAAGAGATCATCCATGTTCTGCCACAGGAATTTACTGTCGACAATGAACCTGGTGTAAAAGACCCGATTGGTATGGCCGGTGTTCGTTTAGAAGCCAACTTCCATATTATTTCGGGACAGGTAACTGCCGTTAAAAATATTATGCGCTGCGTGACCAACGCAGGTTTGCAGACCCAGGAATTAATCCTGGAGCCATTGGCTTCTTCAGAATCTGTTTTAAGTGACGAAGAAAAAGAAGCAGGTATTGCATTGGTGGATATCGGTGGCGGTACTACCGACATTGCTATTTTCCATGAAGGGATTATCCGTCATACGGCAGTAATTCCATTTGGGGGAAATAGTGTAACAGAGGATATCCGCGAAGGGTGTTCAGTAATGAGGAACCAGGCTGAACTGTTAAAAACCCGTTTTGGCTCTGCCCTGGCCGAAGAAAATAAAGAAAATGAGATCATCTGTGTACCCGGTCTTCGTGGCAGGGAACCAAAAGAAATCTCTGTAAAAAACCTTGCTTATGTGATCCAGGCCCGTATGGAAGAAATCATTGAGCACGTTTATTACGAGATCAAATCTTCTGGATATGAGAAAAAACTGATCGGTGGTGTAGTAATTACTGGTGGCGGAGCGTTATTAAAGCATTTGGCACAGTTAGTTGAATATGTAACAGGGCTGGATTGCCGTGTAGGTTATCCGAATGAGCACTTGCAGAAATATGAAGATATGCCGAAAGCAATATATGACGACCTTAAAAGTCCGATGTATGCGACGAGTGTAGGATTATTGATCAAAGGTATCCAGAAAGCAGAAGAGCTGATTGAGGAGCTTAAACAGCCGGGTGTATATGTAGAGAAGCCTGCAATAGCGAAGGATAAAGTAAAAAGACCGGGAGGTGGATTATTTGATAAGTTATTAGCTAAGACCAAAGACTTTATCAAAGACGACATGAACGTGAGCGATGAAGATTATATCAAACCGTAATAATTATCAACAATAGATTAGTTTTCCACATTATAAACACCTGTGGATAACTAATGTGGAAAAAGTGGTAATATTACAATGAGAGATGAACAGGTAAAACCAATTTTTAAGTAACTGATTCATAAATATATGTATTTTGAAATGTTAAAAGATAAGTCATCAATCATCAAGGTAATTGGTGTTGGTGGCGGTGGTGGTAATGCGGTTAACCATATGTACCGTCAGGGAATTGCAGGTGTGGACTTTATAATTTGTAACACTGATGCGCAGGCATTGGAGTTCAGTCCTATACCGAATAAAGTACAGCTAGGTGCAAGTTTAACCGAAGGAATGGGTGCAGGCTCGATTCCGGAAGTTGGTAAGAATTCGGCTATAGAAAATATAGACGACATCAAAGCCATGTTAGGCAGTACCACTAAAATGCTCTTTATCACTGCCGGAATGGGTGGTGGTACCGGTACAGGGGCGAGCCCGATTATTGCGCAGGCAGCTAAGGAGCTTGATATCCTTACTGTTGCAATTATTACCACACCATTCTCATTTGAAGGCAAGCGTCGTAAGATGCAGGCAGAAGATGGTCTGGACGAGCTGAAAAAATATGTAGATTCTTACCTGGTTATCTCTAACGACAGGTTGCGTGAGATATTCGGTAACCTTACTTTAGGTTCCGCATTTGCACAGGCAGATGATATCTTAACTACTGCCGCAAAAGGTATCGCAGAGATCATCACAGTACCTGGTTATATCAACGTGGATTTTAAGGATGTGCGCACAGTAATGAAAGACAGTGGTGTATCAATTATGGGTAGTTTTGCCTGTGAGGGAGATAACCGCGCTTTAAATGCTGTTGAAGGTGCATTGGCCTCTCCATTGTTAAAAGATAACGAGATTGAAGGTGCAAGGTATATATTGCTGAACATCAGCTCTGGCTTACGTGAAGTAACCATGGATGAGGTAGCAATTATTACTGATTATATCCAGGATAAAGCAGGTTTATCTGCAGATCTGATCTGGGGTAACTGTATTGACGAAAACCTGGGTGATAAAATCTCTGTTACGATCATTGCAACTGGTTTCCAGACTACAGAGCAGCGTGCACAGGACAGAAAGAATGTAAAGAAAATCTCTTTGCTTACTCCTGAAGAAGCACCGCTGATCAGGCCTTTAGAACCGGTTAATTCTTTTATTGAACCAAAAGAAAACGCTTATTCTAATGAGCCGGTAATGAAACTGAAAGAAGATATTAAACAATCTGATCTTTTCGGTGACATGTATAACGGTAACAGATCGAGAAAAACAGAAGATGCTGAAAATAATGTGATCAGACATACGCTGGTAGAAGAAGAAACTCCTGCGGCTGAAACGCAAAAAGAAAAAGGTATTGATTTTGAATTAAAAGTATCAGAAACGGATTTCGTTTTTGAAACGCCTAAATCAAACTATGTGGAGCCTGTAACACAGCCTTACCAGGAAGAAGTTCCTGAACCGGGGCTGGATGATGATAAAAGTGATGAATCTATTGAAGATCAGCTTAAGAAATCAAAAGAGCGGATCATGAGATTGAAAGATCTGAGTATGAAATTGCGTACAACCAACGGATTACAAGAACTGGAAAATGAGCCTGCATACAAGCGCAAGCAAATGCAGTTGCAGCAGGTACCACATTCTTCAGAATCACAGGTATCAAGATTTACATTGAGCAATGATGAGGATGGCAGTACTGAAATCAGGCCTAACAACTCATTCCTTCACGATAATGTTGATTAAACAACTATAGAAAAAGTAACAAAGAGCCTTAACAAGTAAAATTGTTAAGGCTCTTTGGCATAATAATCGGTACATCAGTTTTAAAGCGCAGCTGCAAATTGGCCATAGTTGTATTTCAGCCATATAAAGCTTAAATTTGCAGAAAATTATAAGACAATTAAATACAAATAACATTGGATATTTTTGAAAAGATAGCAAAGCATATGGGCCCTCTCGGGCAGCACCAGAAATGGTCGCATGGATATTTCTCGTTTCCGAAATTAGAAGGAGCCATTGCACCACATATGAATTTTCGGGGTAAAGAACATTTGGTTTGGAGTTTAAATAATTATTTGGGTCTTGCAAATCACCCTGAGGTAAGAGAGGCAGATCAGAAAGGTGCTGCGGAATTTGGTATGGCCTATCCTATGGGTGCCAGGATGATGTCTGGTAATTCTAAATACCATGAGCAATTGGAACAGGAATTAGCAGCTTTTGTTGGTAAACCTGATGCTTTCCTGCTTAATTTCGGTTACCAGGGCATGGTTTCTATTATCGACAGTTTGGTTGACAGAAATGACGTAATCGTTTATGACGGTGAGTCTCATGCTTGTATCATCGATGGCCTTCGCCTTCATTTAGGTAAACGTTTTGTTTATAAACACAATGATATAGAAAGTGCACGCAAGCAGCTGGAAAGGGCTACAAAATTAGTAGAACAATCTGGCGGCGGTATTCTTGTAATCACCGAAGGTGTATTTGGAATGTCTGGTGCACAGGGTAAAATAAAAGAGATCATTGATCTCAAAAAGGAATTCAATTTCCGTTTACTGATTGACGATGCGCATGGATTTGGTACGATGGGGCCAACTGGTGCAGGAACACATGAAGAGCAGGACAGTATTGAAGGCGTTGACATTTATTTTGCAACATTCGCAAAATCAATGGCAGGTATCGGTGCTTTTGTTGCGTCAACAGAAGAGATGACCAATTTCTTCCGTTATAACATGCGTTCACAGACCTTCGCTAAAGCTTTGCCAATGCCAATGGTAATTGGATTATTGAAGCGCTTAGAACTGTTAAAAAACAATCCTGAGTTAAGGGAAAAGTTATGGTTTATAGCGACTTCATTACAAAAAGGTTTAAGGGCACGTGGTTTTGATTTGGGGATCACGAATACAATGGTTACACCGGTTTTCCTTAAAGGTGAACTGATGGATGCTACAGCACTGACAATGGACCTTCGTGAAAACTATGGCATCTTCTGTTCGATTGTTGTTTACCCGGTAATTCCGAAAGGATTGATCGAGCTAAGGTTAATACCTACAGCAATGCACACTATCGAAGATGTTAACCGTACGCTGGAAGCATTTAGTGAAGTGGCTGAAAAGTTAAAAACCGGTTATTATGATGACAATAAATTCAGTCCGGAATAAGGATTTACAATAAAACAAAAAATGCCGTTTAAACATGTTTAAACGGCATTTTTTGTAGGTGCTGTTTTTTATCTCTCTAAAAATCAGCGATATAAATTTAATTTTTGGCAGAAATTTGTGAATAACCTGCCTTTTTGTGGAAAAAAACAGGGTTTTGAGCGTTTTAATTCCTATTCCAAATTTTCATTTATTAGATTAAAGCGCTTACATTAGTAATTGAGTATTAATCAACCCCTAAAATAAACCAAAAAGGTAAGTAGAAATGAAAAAATTTGATGAGTTAAAAAAGCTTGTTACTACATTAGAAGCTGATGCAGACAAGTTTTACAACAAGGCTAACAGTGCTGCCGGAACACGTGTGCGCAAAGGAATGCAGGATCTTAAAAATATCGCCCAGGCGATCCGTTTAGAGATCCAGGAAACAAAAAATAAAGAGGCTTAGAACCACACCCTTCTTATTTGTATTAAGGCCCCGGTTTTGCCGGGGCATTTTTTTTATTTAACGATCTTTTGTATTTCTGTAACGATCTGCTGAGTTAAACCTGCCGAAGCCGGTACCAATGGTAAACGTACCTGGTCTCCGCAAACACCGAAATGCTTTAATGCAGCTTTTACGCCTGCAGGGTTGCCTTCTGCAAAAATTAAACGGGTAAATTCTATCAGTGCCAGATGAAGCGGCTGAGCAGCTTTAAAATCACCTTTAAGGCATAACCTGATCATGTCTGAATATTGGAGCGGCAATGCGTTCCCTACTACAGAAATTACACCTGCTGCACCCAGAGCGATCATGGGAAGCCCCACAGGGTCATCGCCGGAGATTAACAGAAAATCTGCTGGTTTATCTCTCATGATCTGGTTAAACTGATCAAAACTACCGGAAGCCTCTTTAGTTCCGATAATGTTTTTAAAATCAGCTGCCAGTCTGCAGGTAGTTTCCGGACTTACATTGCTCGCTGTACGTCCCGGCACGTTATATAACAGGATGTCCATATCAGTAGATTCACTGATTGCTTTGTAATGCTGATATATTCCTTCCTGTGTTGGTTTGTTATAATATGGGCTGGCCGACAGTATTGCGTCGTAACCTGTATTGTCAAAGTTTTTAATACTATCGATCAGTTCGGCAGTGTCATTTCCGCCGAGACCAGCGATCAATGGTACTCTTCCGTTATTTATTTCTGCTGTATATGCCCAGATCTTCTTCTTTTCGTCCTTATTGAGTGTTGCCGATTCTCCTGTTGTACCTAATGATACCAGGTATTCTACCTTTCCTTCGATCTGGTAGTTGATCAGTTTTTCCAGACCATCGTAGTCTACCGACCCGTCTGCATTAAATGGCGTAACCAGGGCTACACCCGTTCCATAAAATTTGTTCATTTTGTTATTCATTAATCAACATCACTAATAAGTCATCGGCCGAAATCAATGGGATATTCAACTTTTGTGCTTTTTCTAACTTGGAAGGACCCATGTTATCACCGGCAAGGAGATAATTGAGCTTCGCGGAAATACTGCTTAAAATTTTGCCTCCGTTGTTTTCGATCATTACCTTCAGCTCTTCGCGGCTGTACTTTTCAAAAACCCCCGAAATTACGAATGTTTTTCCAGTTAATTTGTCACTTTCCAGTGTAATAACTATATCCTCCGCCTCAAATTGTAACCCGTACGATTTCAGCAGGTTAATCTGTTCTATATGTGCCGGTTTCTCAAAATATTCGATAATGCTTTCAGCAATCCGCTGTCCGATCTCATCAATCGCGGTAAGCTCTTCCAGGGAAGCGGCTATCAGATTGTCAATATTTTTAGTGCCCAGAGCTAATTTTCTGGCTACTGTTTCACCTACATACCTGATCCCTAATCCAAAAAGGACTTTCTCAAAAGGCATTTGTTTGGACAGTTCGATACCAGCAAGCATGTTATCGATAGACTTTTCGCCGAACCTTTCGATAACTTTTAATTCTTCGGCTTTATCTTTTAAAATGTACAGATCACTGATATGCCTGATGAGTCCTTTTTGGTAAAAAGATTCTATCGTTTCATCTCCGAGGCCGTCGATATTCATCGCCTTACGGGAAATGAAATGCTGGATTTTACCAACGATCTGTGGACGGCAGCCTTCGTCGTTCGGACAATAGAAAGCTACTTCCCCTTCCTTACGTTCCAATTGGGTACCACATTCGGGGCAGTGTGTAGGGTAGATGACCGGTTGTGCGCCTTCTTTCCTTTTATCCAGGTTTACACTGATAATTTTCGGAATGATCTCACCGCCTTTTTCTACAAATACACTGTCGCCCACATGGAGATCTAACCTTTCGATCTCATTGGCGTTGTGTAACGTAGCACGTTTAACCGTGGTTCCGGCCAGCTGAACAGGTTTAAGGTTCGCAACCGGAGTAACCGCACCGGTACGCCCAACCTGGTAACTGACGTGGTCGAGGATCGTTTCTACTTCTTCGGCTTTATATTTATAGGAGATTGCCCAGCGCGGTGATTTAGCAGTAAAGCCAAGCTCTTGCTGCTGGGTAAAACTGTTTACTTTAATTACAATACCATCGATATCGTAACTGAGTTTAAAACGTTCTTTTTCCCAGTAGTGGATAAACTCCAATACTTCGTCTATGCTGTTGCTTAATTTTGTATGGTCTGATGTATGGAAACCCCAGCTGTTTAAAGCTTTTAAGCTTTCCAGATGCGTTCTGAAGTATTCTTTTTCTGTGTTCAGGGAATAGAAAAATGCATCCAGCGGGCGTTTGGCCACTTCTTTTGAATCCTGCATTTTGATTGTTCCTGAAGCAAAGTTGCGGGGGTTGGCATAAGCGACTTCACCCAGTTCTTCTTTCTCTTTGTTGAGTCTTTCGAAGGCGGCCCGGTGCATTAATATTTCACCTCTCACTTCAAACAGGGCAGGGGAACCGGACGACCGTAAATGGTGGGGGATATTGCTGATCGTTTTCACGTTCGAGGTAACATCGTCGCCTTTGGTACCATCACCACGGGTTACTGCTCTTACGAGTTTATTGTTTTCGTAGGTCAGACTGATAGATAATCCGTCGAACTTTAACTCGCAGACATACTCAAAATTGTCGCCGATTGCTTTTTTGATCCGCTCATCAAAATCACGGAGGTCCTGTTCGTTGTAGGTATTGCCCAGCGAAAGCATTGGCCACTTGTGTTTAACGGTAACAAAGTTTTTGGTGATATCGCCGCCCACTTTAAGCGTTGGCGAATCCGGGTCTGCAAACACCGGGTTTTCCTTTTCCAAACGGGCAAGTTCTTCCAGTTTTTTGTCAAACTCATAATCGGCAATAGTGGGCATCGCCAATACATAATAATTATAGCTGTGCTGGTTTAGCTCTGCAACGAGGGCGTCCATGCTGTCTTTAATAGAAAATTCCGACATAAGGCGAAGGTAATAAATCGGCTGATTTGCTGAATGTGTTTGGAAATATATTTTGTAGATTATTGCGCTTTAGTGCTTTTTGGGATTGATTTCCCGATCCAGTTCATCGAAAATATGCATGAAATCCTTTTCCAGAGATTGCGTAAATTCTTCGAGTTTAGTAGTTAACAAGCTAAGCTGCTCTTCTGTGAATGGCTCTTTCCATAAGCGCATACAGATGCGATTAAGTGCATAGGTGATGTTCTCCATCTTTTCATAACTGAACAAATAACGGCTGGAAATGAACCCATCCATAAATTTATCGAACCGGGTTTGGTCGGGCAGGCCTGCAAGCCTCAGAAAACCGGTGAGCGAATCTGTACCCGCGCCTTGCAGCTGTTCGTAAAATTTAGCCGTATCTATTACTGTTTTTGTTAACAGCAGGTGATCCAGTACTAGTTCCAACCCAATATGTGCCAGGAAAAATGGCTTTACAGGTCCGGTTTGCAAGGCAGGGAGGATCAGTTGTTTTAATACAGCCGTCTGCTCCTTAAAAAAAATGGAAGAATGAAATAGCCGATCCAGTTCAAGGTGGCGTTTCCATCCCGTAAGTAGTGCATCATAATCAGGCACATCCCGGAAAAGATATTCATCCTTTTGGGGATTTAGGTTCCAGTCTTTATTCGCATTCTTGATCAAGTCTGGCAATACCATACCCATTACAATGTAGTCATTACTGGTTTGCCGCTCAAAATAAAAATGGGATAGGAAGTTCATCGCTTTAAAAGTAGCGATTTTTTTCACACTGCTTTTCCTATCTTTGCCGAAAAAGATAGAACGATGACCAATTTTGTTGAAGAATTAAGATGGAGAGGCATGCTGCATGATATCATGCCTAATGCGGAAGATAAATTAAACGAAGGCATGTGCTCAGGATATATTGGCTTTGATCCTACTGCAGATTCTCTACATGTTGGTCACCTTACCCAAATCATGACCTTGATCCATTTTCAGCGTGCAGGTCATAAGCCATTTGCATTGGTTGGAGGTGCTACAGGTATGGTTGGCGATCCATCTGGTAAATCTGCAGAAAGGAATTTGCTGACTGATGAAACACTGGAAGTAAACCTTGCCGGAATTAAAAAGCAGTTGCAGCAGTTTTTAAACTTCAGCGATGAAGGTAATGGTGCGGTGATGGTTAACAATGCTGATTGGTTTAAGAACTTCAGCTTTTTAGACTTTATCAGGGATGTAGGTAAACATATCACTGTTAATTATATGATGGCGAAAGACAGTGTCAAAAAACGTCTGGAAGGTGATACTGGTATGTCTTTTACTGAGTTTAGCTACCAATTGGTGCAGGGTTACGATTTCTATTATTTATGGAAAAATCATGATTGTACGATACAGATGGGTGGCTCTGATCAATGGGGCAATATTGTTACCGGCACAGAGCTGATCCGCAGAAAAGATAGGGGAACAGCCTTTGGGATGACTACACAGCTGATTAAAAAATCGGATGGTACAAAATTTGGAAAAACTGAAAGCGGAGCGATCTGGCTGGATCCTGAAAAGACATCACCTTATAAATTTTACCAGTTCTGGTTAAACGCTACAGATGCGGATGCTAAAACATGGATCAGGATCTTTACTTTGCTGAGCAAGGAAGAATTAGAGAACCTGGAAGCTGAACATGATGCTGCCCCGCATTTAAGAATTTTGCAAAAAGCATTGGCTACCGATATCACCGTTCGTACACACTCTGAAGCAGCATTAGAAACAGCTTTGAAAACTTCTGAATTCTTATTTGGAAACGGACCGCTGGCATTCCTGGAAACTTTGAGCCATGCCCACGTTCTGGAAATCTTTGAAGGTGTCGGCCAGTTTGCTATCAGCCGTGAAGAATTAGCCACAGGAATTGACGTAGCTGCACTGCTGGCTGAAAAAACTACAGTTTTCCCTTCAAAAGGAGAAGTGAAAAAAACTATCCAGGGTGGTGGATTGAGCATTAACAAAGAAAAAGTAGGCGAAATAACTGCAAGTTACACCACTGCTAACCTGATCAATGATCAATATATCATTGTTCAAAAAGGTAAAAAGAATTACTTTCTGTTGATCGCAGAATAGTTTACTGCACCAGCAGGTTGCATCCTCTGATATCGGCGTTGTCAAAACGACCCAGGACTTCAAAGGAACCGCCTGTTAATAAACGACCCAGATCCTGGGTAGCGATAAACGAGCAGGAATTGATGTTGGCAAGATCGATCACATTAATTCCGCCTGTTTGAGAAGAATTGAGTAGTGTTAGGGGGTCATTTGTATCCCTTAACACAATCTTCATCCAGGGCGGACAATCAAATACCCCATGTCCGTAAGAATAGGCTTGAGATAATAGCTCCGTCATTCCATATTCACTATGAATTGCAGTTATACCAAAGCCGCTTTTTAAAGTGTCATGCAATTCTTCCCTAACCATTTCTTTCCTTTTTCCTTTCATGCCGCCTGTTTCCATGACGATTAGCTCCGGAAAATCCAGTTGATAGGATTCCAGGAAATCGAGCAGGGCATAAGTAACACCAATCAGAATCGTTTGCTGTTTTGCTTCTTTTAAGGCAGTTAACTTGTTGTAGAGATCTTGGTGGTTATGCAAAAAATAACCGCTATCAGGATGTTTGCTTTGTTGTAATAACGCGTCAACCATATAGATCAGTGAAGAACCGTCTCTTTCCAAATAGGAGGGGAGCAATGCTAACAAACAAGTGTTTTCTACTTTCCCATAAAACTGTTCAAACGCAAGGTTAAAACTGTCATCATACATTTTCAGGTCAGTAACGTAATGCCGGCTTTGTACCATTCCGGTGGTGCCAGAACTGCTGAATGTGATTTCTTCCGGTTCCCGATTGCTAACCACTTTATGAGTTTTGAAAAAGCTGATCGGCAGGTAAGGGATTTTATCCACTTCATTGATTGCAGCAGGATCAATATTCAGATTGCTGATGAAATCGGCATAGGGCTGACAATACACAGCTTGATGTTTAAATAAAGCAAGCGCAGCTTCGTTAAACTGCTCTTCGTTGCGAATAGAAAAAACTGAGGGAATGGAAATCTTCACTCCGCAAAAATACATAAAAATAAAATTGATGGAACAGAGTTCAATAATTCAATTTTTGCTCCTAAAATAATTTATACAGGCTGTAATTTTACAACACAATTAATTAAAAGTTTATTTTGTTATTTAATTATGATGTGTTACATTTGAATTAGAAACTTAGACAACATAATTATGTTAAATACATCAATAAGCAAAAGCTTTTATATTGAAGTTATCAGAAGTGTCAATGAAAAACGCATGGGCAAAAGACAAGTTGCAGATAGAGCACGCCGTGATGTAATTATTTTAGCAAGTCCTACCAGTATGACTATCAGCAGATAATTTGTTTTTACAGTGGATGAAATTAAGTCAAGCCTATGCTCTCAATCATTACCACCAAAGAATTATTTTCAGCGATTATAACTGGCCTAACTACGTCAGCAATATTTTTGATTATATTATGGCAACTTAGGCCAAGATTTGAAATTTCAAATAAGATCTGTAGGGAAATGACAGAGTTGAATGGAGAATTAATCCCACTATTTTATTTTAAAATAATCAACAAGTCCCCATTCTTTAAAGTGTATGATGTAAAGATTAAAGCATTCATTTGTCAAGAGGTCAATAATTTGAACGGGAATGATAGCCAATTTTCAATTGTTCCATTTGATTTTAATAGTTTGTCGAAGGTGGAAAGATTTAATTTTAGACATTATGGGCAAAATCTATTTTTTGGCGACAAGAACATTAAAACCCGCTCAAATTACGCTGCACAATTTTTCACTAAAGTCGACGCCCGAGAAGAATTGATGCAGCAAGGTAAAAGTATTAGTTTTCAAGTTATAGCTAAACATTCTTTATCTGGATTTACTAGAGTTAAAACAATGACATACAATCATGCTTTAAGAGTAAAGGATGGAAGATTCCTTTCAGGAAACACATTTAAAATTTTGCAAAACCAGCCAGTTATGGCAATAAATACTGATTAAGAACCATTATATCACATATTAAACAATCACTATTATGAACAATGACATCATCGTAACAACAAATTCGTAGAAATTATTTGTCCTCAGGTTCACCTGCCTGAGGGCATAAATTTATCATTTAAACCTTGTTTTTCTTTCCCAGTACTGCTTTCCTAAAATGATAACCACAATAGCCACTAATCGCAGCCACGAATCCCCCGAGCAAAGAAGAAATCAGTAAAGTCCACCACCAGAAGTGCAAGCCAAACATATTAGCTACACGGGTAGCAAGTATATTGTGATTAGGTAACGTCTTAAATAGTGCCATCGCAGCCCATAACAGCACTATCGCAAAGAATGGCTGCCAAAGGGAAACCTTTCCTGTTTTACCGATCAATCCGCAAGTGGCAAACGAAATGATCACTATTACCCACCAGGGCAAAATAAGCTGTAATAAAAATGAGGCAATTAGTATAACCAGAAAAACCATATGCTATTTTGAAATTGTTAAGTGAGAAATGATTTTATCTTTTTTATCATCGGGAGAAGACATCAGGTAAAGATCATATAATTTCCCATCTGCCCAGGTATTGATCATGTTGTCGTAAAACGGACTTCCCGGATTACCAGATTGCCCGCCCGGATACACACCATGACCTTTAGGGGTTTTCCCCAATTCGATAACCATCCTCCATGAAGGGCCATTGCTTTCGCTTAATGCGTCAATCGTGCTTTTACCACCACCAATCATTAGTGGTTTAGAACCAAAACCAGGAATATTAGCCAAATGCGGTACATGGGTTTGTTTTACATTTGCCCATGCCCAGGTTGTACCAATCGGGCCAAATTTCCTTTCCAGGCTATCACATGTATATTTAAATGCCTCATTTACTAAATCCTTAAGATTTTCCTGAGCAGGTGTATTCACATTATCGAACCATTTTGAACCGGGGTCTTTTAAGATCAGCTCTACCGTTCGGTCGCGTGAAGGATAGCGCATCGGTATTTTTGCAATCGTAAACTCATCATCCCAGATGTCATAAAACAAGCGTTTACTCCATAGTTCAAATACACTTGCGCCAACTGCATTTGCCGCATAAAACTTATCCCATTTACCCATTAGGTTAAGCGCCTCTTTTTGAGTGGCATTTAACTGTGCGGGATCGACTTTGGCAATTAGAGCAGGTAACAGGTTTTCGGCAAAGATGCTGTAGCTATCACTTTGCATGATACGGATGCTATCGGCCGTTGCCTTAGTCATTACTTTCAATTTATCATTTATTCTTTTCCCGCGTTCATAAGGCGAAAATTCCCAGTTGATATAATAAGGATAGGATTTGTCTGTAGATGACTGGTTCGCGGAACTCACAAAATTCCGTTCAGGATTTTTTACCGTAGGATTCTGATCTGACGGAATCCATCCCTGCCAGTCGTTCTTGGGATCTGTACCATCCAGGATAAACTTGCCTTGGTCTTTCCATTTCAAAGGGAATTTACCATTTGCTGTGATCGCAATATCATTATTTACCGAAGCAAATACGAAATTCTGTGCAGGGGCCGTGTAGTAGGTCAGCGCCTTCCTGTAATCCTCGTAATTTTTACCCCGGTTCAGGTAGTAAAAGGTCATCAGTTCATTAGATTTTTCGTGGGCGATCCATCGCAAAGCATTTCCCGTTGGAACATTATCTGCCATGGCCAGCTTTTTTGGTTTCCGGAAATAGACAACCGGGCCATGGTGGGTATAGATTACCGTATCCACTTCATTTCTGCTGCCGCGGATTTTAATTGTTTCCAGTCTCGCACTCGTGTTTTTCCACTGATTGTTATATTTATATTGCTGATGCGAGCTGTCCTTAAATTCGATCTGGTAGTAATCGAGCACATCTGCCGCTACGTTGGTTACACCCCATGCAATCTTTTCATTAAAACCAATAGTAATTCCAGGAGCCCCGGGCAGCGAAACGCCATAAGCATTTAATCCGGGTGCATGAAGCTGGATCTGGTACCATATTGAAGGCAATGTTAAATTCAAATGCGGGTCGTTGGCAAGGATCGGGTAACCAGAAGCAGTTTTAGCGCCAGAAATAGCCCAGTTATTACTTCCTATTCCTTCTTCCAGTATTTTAGTGCTGATATTTGCTGTGGTCATATTGCTGAACATCGCTGGTGGCTGCGGAATAGGCAGCGGTTTAAAATTCCATTTTGTACCTGCAGGAATGATCGGATCTTCTCTGAAAGGATAGTCAGGGAAAAGATCAGCCGTGATTTCCGGGCCGAACTTTTTCAGGATATTGGTCATGTAAAACTCTGTGGAGCCCATGGCAAGGACAGCCGACATTTGTTTGAGGAGCAATGCACATTTTAGGGGTGTCCAGTCTTCCGGGCTAAAATCAAGGAGTTTATATTCCAGCGGGTATTGTGCTTTTGATAAGGAGTGAATATAAGCATTGATGCCATCTGTATAGGCGTTGAGCATAGCGCTTGATTTTGGATCTCCCATCATGCCTTTCAGCGAATTTTCTGCCCCATATACCATACCCATCCGGCGCTGGTACCTGTCGAGTTCAATTGCTTTTTTTCCTACTACTTCAGAAAGACGGCCTGCAGCATACCTGGTCTGGAAATCCATTTGCCATAACCTGTGCATGGCGGTGATATATCCCTGTGCAAAATAAACATCGTGGTCATTTTTCGCGAAAATATGAGGGATCATTCTATCATCAAACTCCACATCTACTGTTTCAATTGTACCTTTTAATTTCAATTTTTCAGTTTTTCTGATGCTCACTTTTTCTGCATTTTGCCAGAAACCAGTAAATGGGTTAAGAAATTTGAGCAGCGGGGGCAGATCACCGAATTTAGTATCCAGTGAAAAGGCAAGAAGGAGCGGTATAATGATACAAATGGATGCTTTTATTTTGTTCCTCATATTTGAATAGTGTTACCTTTGCGAGATATATTCCGCAGAATGGTTTTTGCAGGGGCAATTTAATATAAAACTATTTGATTTAATCCTTATAAGGTTTCGTAAAATATTTTTTTTATGCAATTTTATTTGTTAATCTCAATAATTTACTATGTTTATGCCGTTAATGCAATGCTTGTCTCTCACCGAATATCAGCGTTCATATGTACAAAATTTTTATAAAAACTGTTGCGCTCTTTGGGTTTTGGTTATTAATTAACACTGCAAAGGCACAAACAATTAACATTAGTGGTAAAGTTTCTGATCAACTCACTAAGGAAGTAATCCCCGGAGCCGGGATTTCGATTAAAGGAAAAAATAGTGGTACCTCTACAGGAGGTGACGGTCGGTTTTTGCTCCGCACTACTGAAAAAGCCCCTTTTACCCTCATTATTTCTTTTGTAGGGTACACCTCTGTTGAGCGGGAGATAACCGGAAGCACAGCAGATCTGCAAATAGAATTAGCCTCCACCGCAATTCTTGGTCAGGAGGTAGTTATTTCTGCTTCCAGAACACCAGAGCGGATACTGGAATCTCCTGTATCGATAGAACGTATCGGCGCTTCAGCGATAAAAGACCTGCCGGGCCCTACTTTCTATGATGCACTCAATAATCTTAAGGGCGTGGAAATTGCCACGCAGAGTTTAACTTTTAAATCGATCAATACCAGGGGTTTTAATTCGAATAGTAATAACCGCTTTAACCAGGTTGTGGATGGAATGGACAACCAGGCACCCGGACTTGGTTTTTCGCTCGGTAATATTATCGGATTAACAGAGCTGGATGTTGACAATGTAGAACTTTTACCAGGCGCTTCTTCTGCGTTATATGGTGCGAACGGGATCAATGGTACTTTACTGATGACTTCCAAAAATCCGTTTGACTACCAGGGGGCGAGCTTCCAGTTACAGAGGGGGATTAACCATGTAAATGATAATCAATCATCCGTACAGCCTTTTACCCAACTTGATGTCCGTTTAGCTAAGGCATGGAATAATAAATTCGGTGTTAAAGGTTCATTTTCCTTTTTGCAGGCCAAAGACTGGGCAGCGGATAATTTCACTAACTACGACAGGGCAAACAGAACGGTAAAAAGCGGCGACCGGAGTTCAGATCCGAATTACGACGGGATCAACGTTTATGGAGATGAAGTAAGTATCAATATGAGAAACGTAGCCCAGTCGGTCTTAAGTGCCGGTCGTGCTGCCTATATCGCCCAATACGGTCAATCTACCGGTGGTGGGGTACCAACAGAAGCACAGATCAATGGGTTTCTGAGTACAGATGCACAAATGGCACCGTTTTATGCCGGGATAACTACCCCGGGTTTATTACCAAGCCAGAATGTATCCAGAACCGGTTATCAGGAAAGTGATCTGGTAGACTATAATACGGAGTCGATCAAAGCATCGGGTGCGCTATACTATAAGTTTACAAATACAATTCAGGCTATTGCACAAGTGAACTGGGGAAGCGGTACATCCGTATATACGGGTACCGACCGGATTTCGCTGCGGAATTTCAGCGTGGGGCAGTACAAGCTGGAATTAAAGGGAGAAGATTTCCTGTTACGCGGGTATACTACACAGGAACGTTCGGGTGATTCTTATATCTCGTCGCTGCTGGGCAGTTATATCAACGAATCGTCGAAAGCTTCGCAGCAGTGGTTTCCTGAATATGTAGGAAATTATATTGGTGCAAGATTAGGTGGCAGTAACGATGTGCAAGCAAATGCATTGGCGCGTGCTGCGGCAGATCAGGGCAGGTTTATACCGGGTACTGCGGCATTTGAAACCGCGAAGAATACCATTGCAGGGAATACAATCGCATCAGGCGTGGGCGCTAAATTTGATGATAAAACAAACCTTTACCATTATGAAGGGATGTATAATTTCGGAAACCTGCTTAACCATGCAGTAGAATTTCAAATAGGAACATCATTCAGGCAATACCATTTACGGTCGGCCGGAACCATCTTCGACGACCTGAACCGTAAAATTGATATCGACGAATATGGTGCTTTTGCCCAGCTCGGCAAAAAACTATTAGACGATAAGCTAAAAATTACTTTGGCAGGCAGGTACGATAAAAACCAGAACTTTAAAGGCAGGCTTACCCCAAGGATCACCGGTGTGTTTACCATAGCACCGGATCATAATATCAGGGTCTCCTATCAAACCGGTTACCGGAACCCGACAACGCAAGATCAGTATACCTATGCCGTAGTTGGCGGGGGATCACAGATCCTGATTGGCGGTTTACCAGAATTGATCAGTAAAGTAGACCTCTATAACAATAAGGGATATACAGAAGCGAGCTACCGGGCATTTTTAGCCTCTGCAGCATTGGGCACCCCGAACCCTGCATTACTTCAAAGCTATACCTTTGACCCTGAAGGCATCCGTCCGGAAAGTGTAAAAGCATTTGAGGTTGGTTACAAAGCATTGATGGGAGATAAACTCTTATTGGACGCTTACGCTTACTTTAACTCTTATAAAAACTTTATTACTTCGGTAGACCTGTACCAGGCAAACGGGGATACATTTACAAAATTCGGTGTTCCCGTTAACGCAAAAGGAAAAGTTACTTCTTATGGGGGTGCCCTGGGACTGGATTACCTGCTGGGTAAATTCAATCTGAATGGTAATGTCTCCTACAATAAAATAGGTAAACTGCCTGCGAATTATATTAACGACTTTAACACGCCGCCATATCGGTTTAACCTGGGCTTTGGTAACAAAAACATTATCAAAAACGTAGGCTTTAATGTTGCCTACAGATGGCAGGGTGCATTTTACTGGAATTCTTATTTTGCTTCAGGACAGGTGCCGTCTTATGATACCATGGATGCACAAGTGAACCTGAGAATACCATCCGTTAAATGTATGGTGAAACTGGGTGGCTCTAACTTGTTTAATAAGTATTATAATACATCAATTGGCAGTCCGGAAGTGGGCGGGATGTACTATATCGCTTATGTTTTTAGTCCTTAGCAGACCTTAACCTTTTTCTCAAAAGCCCGGGTAAAGAATACCCGGGCTTTTTGCTTGTTGTATGATTTATATCTGAAATCCCTTGGCATTTGACATAATAATTAACACTTTAGCTATGTTAAAAACAAGCTTTTAGTATATCATCAGATCACAGCAACCATTTTTATGGAAGAATTCGAAGAACAAGGAAACGAAATAAAGGATAACGAAAACATTAAAGAAATTGTAGAAGAAACGATTCAGCATTTAAACAATCCGGTACTCGATTTAAAGCCGATTGTTAAAAAATATCTTACACAAGTTCAGACTGTAAATAAGGAAGGTAACAGGTTTTTCTTTTCGGACGGGGAAGCAAGAGTAGAGGTGAGAGTGGTGAGTGATGAAATTATTCGTGTAAGACTGGCACCTCATGGAGTTTTTCTGGACGACTTCTCTTACGCTGTGCCGGTTGTAGATCAGAAGGTAAGTACTTTCAGGCTGGAAGAGCTGGAAGATGCCTATGCGATCTCTACCAATACGGTTACCTGTAAAGTCAGGAAAAGTGATTTTCACGTTTCCTTTACAGAGAACCTGACCCAGTTGGTGATGAGTGAAGATGCTTCGCCTATGCACTGGGAAGAAAACGCAGAATTTGGCGGCTATTATGTGTTTGCAACAAAAAAGTGCTTTCCGGAAGAGAACTTTTTTGGCCTCGGCGATAAGTCGGGCAATATGAACCTTCGCGGCAGACATTTCCAAAACTGGAATACTGATGCTTATTCATTTGGATGGGACCAGGATCCATTATACAGAACTATACCCTTTTACACTGGTGTGCACGAATCTTCGGCATACGGTATCTTCTTTGATAACACCTTCCGTTCTTACTTTGACTTCGGAAAAGAGGATAACGATAAAACCAGTTTCTGGGCTGACGGTGGTGAGCTGCAATATTATTACATCCACGGTCCGCATATGATGGATGTGATTAAACGGTACCAGACTTTAACCGGTACCCACCCGATGCCCCCGAAATGGGCATTAGGTTATCACCAGTGCCGCTGGAGCTATTATCCGGAGACTAAAGTAAAAGAAATAGCGGACGGTTTCCGTTCGCGGTCTATCCCCTGTGATGCGATTTACTTCGATATCGATTATATGGACGGCTATCGCTGCTTTACCTGGAACAAAAAACACTTCCCTGATCCCCGTAAAATGATCAAGGAACTGGCAGACGACGGTTTTAAAACCGTGGTGATGATTGATCCGGGAATAAAAGTTGATGATAACTATTGGGTATTTAAAGAAGGTAAAGAAAACAATTATTTCTGCAGAAGGAGTGATGATTACTTTATGGAAGGTCATGTGTGGCCCGGACGATGCCAGTTTCCCGACTTTACCAATCCTGCAGTACGGGAATGGTGGGGTGGTTTATATAAAGAGTTAGTGGATATGGGTGTAGCCGGTGTATGGAACGATATGAACGAACCGGCAGTATTTGGTGCGGGAACGTTCCCCAATGATGTGCGCCATAACTATGATGGTTTTAGAGGTTCACACCGTAAAGCCCACAACGTTTATGGTATGCAGATGGTACGTTCTACCTACGACGGATTAAAAAAACTGATGCGCAACAAACGTCCTTTCACCATTACCCGTGCAGGATATGCGGGGATGCAGCGCTTTGGCTGTGTATGGACAGGCGATAACGTAGCGAGCTGGGAACATCTTAAGATCGGTAATATCCAGTGTCAGCGTATGTCTGTTTCGGGTGTGCCGTTCTGTGGTACTGATATCGGCGGTTTTAGCGGAGAGCCTGATGGCGAACTGTTTACCCGCTGGATCCAGTTGGGTACTTTCTCTCCGTTTATGCGTGCACACTCTGCCGGGGATACCGCAGAAAGGGAGCCCTGGAGTTTTGGTGAGCCTTATACCAGCATCAACCGTAAATACATTGAACTAAGATACAGGCTGATGCCGTACCTGTATTCCGTTTTCTGGGAACACCACCGTTATGGTTTCCCTATCCTGCGCCCGCTGGTGATGCTGGAACAAGAAAATGTAGCCAACCATTTCAGACAGGATGAGTTTGCCTATGGCGATAAAATCCTGGTATGCCCTATCCTTGAGCAGGGAGCAGTTTCGAGAACCGTTTACCTGCCGAAAGGACAATGGTATAATTTCTGGACACATGAACTGCTGGCCGGAGAAAACGAACACCTGATTGATGCGCCTTTAGAAGATATGCCTGTATTTATCAGGGCAGGGGCAGTAATACCTGAATACCCTGTGATGCAGTACGTAGGTGAAAAACATATTGATGAGGTTTTGCTGAATATCTATTACGCTAACTATGAGGTCAATTCATTCTTTTTTGAAGACCACGGAGATACTTTTGCATACGAACAGGATATTTACTCTGAGAAGAAATTTATTGTAAAAGGGAATGACCGCTCTCTATTTATTCAGCAAAAATTGGAGGGATTGTATACGCCGAACTATGAATGGTATAATTATAAATTAATTGGCATTCCTTTTGGAGTGAACAAGGTTACAGTAGACGGTGTGGAAATCAAAGATTATTTTATTGATGAACAGCAGTCTCTGCGTTTTAAATCCAACAAGAATTTCTCTGAAATACAAATTCAGGGATAACCGAATATAACCTCATCCATAATGGCCAAAACGAACCGGGGCACTCCCGTTAAAGAAATAGTTGCTGATCATGCAGATTCACCAGTGTGGATCTATAGCCTGCTTACTGATTTTGATATTGCACTGTTTATCTCAGGCAAACATTTTCGTTTGTATGAAAAAATGGGTGCGCATCTGCTCAGTGTAAACGATGTATCAGGTACCTATTTTTCTGTTTGGGCACCGAATGCACAGGATGTATTTGTAGGAAGTGATTTTAATGAATGGAATAAAACTTCGCACCGTTTATACAAACGTCTGGACGAGTCGGGAATTTGGGAGGGTTTTATTCCACATTTGGGGAAAGGAACGGTCTATAAATATTTTATTACGGGCTGGGACGGAAAACAATATGAAAAAGGGGACCCCTTCGCTACGCGATGGGAGCACCCACCGCAAACAGCTTCGGTAGTTTGGGATACGAACTATACCTGGAAAGATAAAAACTGGCTGAAAAAACGGCCTAAGCTTAATGCATTGGATCAGCCGATGTCTGTCTATGAGTTGCATTTAGGCTCCTGGCAGCGTGATCCGTCAGAACCTGACCGTATCCTTACATATAAAGAGATCGCAAACAGCCTTGTTCCTTATGTTCTGGAAATGGGCTTTACCCATGTAGAGCTAATGCCTATCATGGAATATCCGTACTTTCCATCATGGGGATACCAGATCACCGGTTATTTTGCTGCGAGCTCCCGTCATGGTACCCCGCAGGAACTGATGTACCTGATTGAACAGCTGCACCAGAATGATATTGCCGTAATCCTGGACTGGGTACCTTCGCATTTCCCGGGGGATGCCCATGGTCTCTACAATTTTGACGGTACGCACCTTTACGAACATGCCGACATGCGTAAAGGCTTCCATCCCGACTGGAAATCCTATATCTTCAATTACGACAGGAACGAAGTACGTTCATTCCTGATCAGTAATGCGATGTACTGGCTGGACCAGTTCCATGCCGACGGACTGCGTGTAGATGCGGTTGCGTCGATGCTGTATTACGATTTCTCGCGGAAAGGAATGGATGCTGCTACCAACGAATACGGCGGTTCAGAAAACCTGGGTGCAATCCAGTTCCTGAAAGACCTGAATGATTCTATCTATACCAACTTCAAAGGCGTACAGACCATAGCGGAAGAAAGCAGCACCTATCCCGGTGTAACCCATCCGGTAGCGGAAGGCGGTCTGGGTTTTGGTATGAAATGGATGATGGGCTGGATGAACGATACCCTAAAGTATTTCAAAACCGATCCTATTGAAAGAAAGCATCACCACCATAAGCTGACTTTCAGTACAACCTATGCCTTCTCGGAAAAATTCATGCTGCCATTCTCTCACGATGAGGTAGTGCATGGAAAATCATCCATGATCTACAAGATGCCCGGCGATGAATGGCGTAAACATGCCAACCTGAGAATCTTGTATGCCTATATGTTTACCCAGCCAGGAACGAAACTTCTGTTCATGGGAAATGAATTCGCGCAAAACGGGGAATGGAACTTCACCCGGTCCCTTGACTGGGACCTGCTGCAATACCCTGCCCATAAAGGCATGCAGACCTTTGTAAAGTCACTCAATAAACTTTACCGCACAGAACCTGCCCTATACAACTTTAACTTCTCTGGCGAAGGCTTTGAGTGGTTAAGTGCCGATGATACCGATCATTCCATCTATGCTTACATCCGTAAAGGACATAAAGCCAAGGATACGCTGATCGTCATCCTAAACATGACCCCGGTTTATCGTGAAAATTATAGAATAGGTCTCCCGTTTAAAGCAAACTGGAAGGAAATTTTCAACAGTGATGCCAAGGAATTCTTTGGCAGCGGAAAACTAAATACCGAAGTATTTAAACCGGAACATATACCAGGAAACCACAGAGAATATTCTATCAGTATCGACATTGCCCCATTAGGCGCTATGATACTGAAGTCCGTATAATAAATAAGTAATAGTAAGAAAGCGATCGCTATAACAAATCCTGCTACAGGTTATCTAAAAGAAAAATGGTATGCTAATGTGCAAGCCTAGCGTTCTTGCCCCCTTCAGGGCAATAATGCAGCTGGAACATAGTGTATCATTTTTCGGCGAAGCGCAGAGTATCCCTAAGCAGTTTAATTTCGTACTCAAAATAGCCACTCCTGAACGATTCATCAGCAAAAAAGAAAATAAAAAAAGGGATGTCCCCAACCGGAAACATCCCTTTTTTATAAATAACTAAACCTTATTTTAAGTTACCGTAGTACTCAACAAATTTAGCAAGAGCAGAAGAATATCCCCACTCGTTATCATACCATGAAACAACTTTCACGAAGTTATCATTCAATGCGATACCTGCGTTTGCATCAAAAATAGATGCGTGATCATCACCGATAAAGTCAGATGAAACAACTTCATCCTCAGTGTAACCTAAAACACCTTTTAATTCACCTTCAGAAGCAGCTTTCATTGCATCTTTAATCTGTTGGTAAGTAGCTGGTTTTTCTAAACGTACTGTTAAATCTACAACAGAAACATCCGCAACCGGTACACGGAAAGCCATACCAGTTAATTTACCTTTTAATGCAGGAATAACTTTAGTTACCGCTTTAGCAGCACCTGTAGCAGAAGGAATGATGTTAGAGAAACCACCACGTCCGCCTCTCCAGTCTTTATGAGAAGGACCATCAACAGTTTTCTGCGTAGCAGTAACCGCGTGTACAGTACTCATTAAACCTTCAGCAATACCCCAGTTATCATTTAATACCTTAGCGATAGGAGCAAGGCAGTTAGTAGTACAAGAAGCATTAGAAACAACAGTTTGATCTGCCGTTAAATCAAGGTGGTTAACACCCATTACATAAGTAGGGATTGAATCATCTTTAGCCGGAGCTGAAAGAACAACTCTTTTCGCACCTGCAGTGATGTGTTTCTCAGCATCTGCCTGAGTTAAGAATAAACCAGTAGATTCGATAACAGTTTCTACACCTACTTCATTCCATTTTAAGTTTGCAGGATCTCTTTCTGCAGTGATGCGGATAGTTTTTCCGTTAACTACAAGGTTTCCGTCAACTACTTCAATAGTACCGTCAAAACGGCCATGCGTAGAGTCATACTTTAACATGTAAGCCATGTAATCCGGCTCAACTAAATCATTAATTGCAACGATGTCTAAACCTCTTTTTAATGCAGCTCTAAAAACTAATCTGCCAATACGGCCAAAACCGTTTATTCCAATCTTTGTCATTATTATTAATTTGAATAGTAATTAAGTAAGTTATATATTGGTTCTTTGGTAATCGTAGTGATTTCAAAACCACTTTTCTTTGCTATTAAGCGCAGGCGGTCCTGAAAATTTCCTGCCACAATACCTACAAAATGAATTTCCTTTTCGGGATGAAGCTTTATTGTAGGCAGCATGTAAATATAGACATAACGTTCAAAAGCATTGTCAACCAATTGTTGTATATATTCATGTTCTCTGTTCTCTATATAAAAATCTAGAAAAGAACTGAGGAATTGCTGTGCCAATGTTTTTTTATAAACCCTGTCCAGTACTTCGGAACGGCTTAAGTCATATTTCTTCCTGAATTTCTCCAGCAGGTCTGCAGGTAATTTTTCCTGAAGGTAATGTTTCAGTATAATCTTGCCCAGATAGTTTGCCGAGCCTTCATCACCTAAGATAAAACCTAAACCAAAATTATTGGGTTCTAGCGTGTGCCCGTCAAAATAGGCGCAATTAGAGCCGCTGCCCAGGATACCTACAATGCCATCTTTATTAAAGCAAGCCGAAATTGCGGCACCATGCAGGTCATCCTGAACGGTGATTTTACTGAACTTGAAAAACAATGACAGTGAAGCCTTCAATTCATCTTTCCGGTCCTGGGACGTAGCCCCGGCTGCGAAAACATAAATTTTCTTGATCTGTTCTGCATTATTGATCAGGATTGTTTTTTTATTGAGCTGTTGTAAAAGGGCTTTTTGGTCTACAAAAAAAGGGTTGATACCGGGCATAGTGCATTCTGCAAAAGGTTTGCCATCTTTCGCTATTTTCCAGATTGCTGTTTTTGTACCGCTGTATACAACCGCTACCATATTATATAGATAAAACGTGTGTCATTTCCAATAGATCGCTTTCCAGCTTAAAGCTATGTTCTGTAAGTGCCTCATCCAGGCTGGTCAGCTGTATATCGTTCCCTCTTAAGCCCACCATCATCTGTGTATTGCCTTTCAGCAATTCATTTACTGCGGCATAACCTAAGCGGCTCCCAAGAATCCTGTCAAAGCTGCTCGGACTTCCTCCGCGCTGCAAATGGCCGAGGATAGTTACCTTGGTATCGTAATGATTAAATTTCTCTTTTACACTTTTAGCGATATCATAAGCACCACCTTGTTTATGGCCTTCCGATACGATTACGATGCTGGAAGACTTTTTAGTAGAAGCACCTATTTCGAGCTGTTTGATCAGTTCGTCGGTGCTTGTTGCTTTTTCAGGAAGTAATACCGCTTCTGCACCGCAGGCAATTGCACTTCTTAAAGCGATACAGCCGGAATCACGGCCCATCACTTCTACAAAGAAAAGCCTGTCGTGAGAATCTGCAGTGTCCCTGATTTTATCGATAGCTTCAATTACGGTATTGATTGCCGTATCGTATCCTAAAGTAAAATCTGAACCATAAAGATCGTTGTCAATTGTTCCGGGAACACCGATTACATTGATTTGATGGCGTTGAGCAAAACGACGGGCACCAGTAAAAGTTCCGTCTCCGCCAATAACCACCAAAGCGTCTATCTCATGAAGTTTAAGGTTTTCAAACGCAAGGTCCATGCCTTCGTCTGTTTTAAATTCTAAGCAACGTGCTGTTTTAAGGATCGTTCCACCTAAATGGATGATATTGCTCACTGAACGGGCATCCATCGGAATAATATTATTAGTTATTAATCCTTGATAGCCTTGCAAAACTCCAAACATATTTATACCATTGTATATGCCGGTGCGTACAACTGCTCTTATGCAAGCGTTCATACCGGGAGCGTCACCCCCAGATGTCAATACAGCGATATTTTTGATATTTGGTCTCATGTATTTAAGGAACGAATATAAGGTGTAATTATTACACTAAGTAATTTATTTTGATTTTTTTTATGTAAATAGCAGGCAAGTATATTAATTTGCTTTAGTTTTTAAAAATTTATTATTTTGATAGAAGTCTTACCACAGTTTAATTCCACCTTTTCAATTGATTGTATTTTGTTCGGGTTTGATGAAGGAGAATTAAAGATTCTGCTGATTGAACGGAATGAAGAACCATTTAAAGACTGGTGGGCGCTTCCCGGCAACTTAGTTAGCGAGAATGAAAGTCTTGATCAGTCGGCCGCCAGAATCCTGCATGAACTTACAGGAATAGAGAATGTTTACATGGAGCAGTTCTATACCTTTGGCGACGTAGGCCGTCACCCCCAGGGGAGAATTATATCCGTAGCCTATTACGCCATGTTAAGACTTGGCGGTGATAAGGCCTTAAAACCAATCAGCAATTATGCGAAGCAGGCGCACTGGATAAACGTGAAAGAACTGCCCAAACTGGCATTTGACCATCAGAAAATCTTTGACCAGGGGTTGGAAAAAATAAAAAGACGAATCAAACATCAGCCGATAGCATTTGAATTGCTGCCCGAAAAGTTTACACTCACACAGCTGCAAAATGTATATGAAGTGATCCTGGGCAAGAAACTGGACAAGCGGAATTTCAGGAAGAAAATGCTGAGCTTTAACGTGCTTAAGGATCTGAACGAGAAGCAAAAGGGGGTGTCTTTCCGGGCGGCTACCCTTTATCGTTTTGACAAGCGGAAGTACGGGAAGTTATTCGGAAAAGAGATTTCCTTTTAAGTTTGTTTACCGGGTTTTGCCCGATCATATCTAAAATAAAAACCCCGTTGGTCTTTAAAAACTAACGGGGTTTTTCAGTAAAAGAATTTACTTATTTTTTTGCGGCTGTCTGCATGTGATAATCCACAAGATCATCTATAGGCGAGCGGATAATTTTACCAACACCCATCTCATACCTGTCGGCCACTATGCTCAGAATGTCCCTGAAGCTGTAACCAACAGAACCTACACAGTTCAGCTTGTAATCTTTATAATTTGGATAGTGGATAACCAGGTTTTCGAAAAACGCAGTGAAAGCATATTCTACTGTAGAGAATGTATAATCTTCATACGTGTCTTTAAAATCATAAAGAAACTTGCTGAAGCCGGCGCAAAAACGGTTTGGAAGTGGTTTATTGTAAATATTATCGAATATATCTTCGTTAGTTAAAGCAAAATTGTCGTAGAAACTTTCTCTCAGCCCTTTTGGCATATAACCTTTCATATAGTCGCTGAGAATGCGTTTACCAATAAAACAACCACTTCCTTCATCACCTAAAAAGTAACCTAAAGAATCAATGTTTAAAGAGATGTCGCTGCCATCATACAGGCACGAGTTTGTCCCTGTTCCCAATATTGCTGCGAAACCAGGTTCGTCCCCTAATAAAGCTCTGCAAGATGCCAGTAAGTCGTGACCAATATTAATTTCCGCATTTGGGAAAACCTGTGCCATAGCATCCGAGACGATTTTTTTCTTCGCATCAGTTGAACAGCCAGCTCCGTAATAATATACTTCTGTTAGCTTATCAGCCTCTAAATGGTCTGGTAAAGACTTTTTTAAAGATCCAACAATGTAATCTGTATCTGAAAAATACGGATTATAACCTTCGGTATTAAAATGAATTTTTCTACCAGCTTCATTAATTAAACACCAATTGGTTTTGGTTGAACCACCATCTGCAATAACTATCATCTTAATTTGTTTTTTGGGGGGTAAAAGTAAATAATCGTGACACTTTAAGCCTATCTTTTTCCATTTTTATTTTTCTAATAGTAATAAATGCCACATATTCTGTCTTTATTTTGAACCCTTCCGGTAGAGCTAAAATTCAAGTATTCAGGCTTCAAATCGTTAAGATCAGGATATTGTTAAATTAACACTAAGCTAAATTTACATTTGTTATTTTAATTTCCAAATTTTTATCTTTTATGCTTCTAGCTAAATGTCATTATATTCTTTAATATAAGCAAATTGTTGGATTTTAAAATGCTCATACCTAGGTATTAAAGAATTTAATATGGTATATGGTGTTAATATGTAATAATTTTATCTTCAATCATGAAAACAAAGGGAAAAATGTAATATTTGTATACTAAGGCCCAAAACAGGATATGCAGATAAAAACAGATTTCAGAAGTGATACCGTTACCGTACCAACACCAGGTATGATAGCGCAAATGATGACCGCAAAAGTTGGTGATGATGTTTATGGAGAGGATGAAACGGTAGCCGCTCTGGAAGCCAAACTGGCATCCTTGTTTAAAATGGAAAGCGGATTGTTTTGTCCGTCCGGTACGATGACCAACCAAATCGCGATCAAGTGTTTTACCCAGCCGATGGATGAGGTGATCTGTGACCAGACTGCACATGTTTACCGTTATGAAGGTGGTGGTATCGCTTTTCATTCACAGGCATCGGTACGGCTGCTTAACGGCCCGAGAGGTATCCTGAACGCAGCAATGATTGCCCCGGAGATCAATGAGGATAATATACATTACCCAAACTCAAGCCTGGTAGTTTTAGAAAATACAGTCAACAAAGGCGGGGGGGCTTGTTACACTCTGGAACAAATTGCACCGATTTACGAATTGTGTAAGCAGCGTGGATTGAAACTTCATTTGGACGGGGCGCGGATATTTAACGCGCTTACCGCTACCGGCGACCTTGCAGGCGATTACGGACAGTATTTTGACGGGATATCTATTTGCCTTTCCAAGGGTTTGGGCGCACCGGTAGGTTCGGTACTGCTCGGTTCTGCAGAAACAATCAATAAAGCCAGGAAAATCCGTAAAGCTTTTGGCGGCGGGATGAGGCAGGCAGGTTTTCTTGCCGCTGCGGGGATTTATGCACTGGACAACCATGTAGCGCGTTTAGCCGAAGACCATGCGCATGCGCAGCTTTTATCAGATACCTTGCAAGAATTGGATTATGTAGATTCGGTGATGCCGGTTGAAACTAATATTGTAATCTTTAAAGTTGCCAGTGGTTATACTGCTGCTGCGGTACTGGATAGTTTAAACGCCGAAGGTATCCTTTGCGGAACTACCGGGCCGGATACGATCAGGTTTGTGACCCATTTAAATATTACTCCCGCAATGATAGATCAGGCTATTGCGAGTTTGAAAGGATTAAAGCCAGTTAAATTGCCTAATTAATTTTTGTGTATGAATAAAATCTTAGTGGCCAACAGGGGCGAGATTGCACTGCGCATTATGCGTTCTGCACGTGAAATGGGAATCAGTACTGTCGCTGTATTTTCTGCCGCAGACAGGGACGCGCTTCATGTGCGTTACGCAGATGAAGCCGTTTTTATCGGTCCGCCTCCTGCTAACCAATCTTACCTGGATGGTGAAAAGATCATTGAAGCCTGCCGCGTAACCGGTGCCGATGCTATCCATCCCGGTTATGGATTTCTTTCTGAAAATGCCGCATTTGCACAAATGGTGAAGGATGCAGGTTTGATCCTGATCGGGCCAACGCCGGAGGCCATGGCAATCATGGGGAATAAACTCAGTGCAAAAGCTGCGGCCCTTAAATACCAGATCCCTATGGTTCCGGGAACAGAAGAAGCGATCACAGATATCGAAGAGGCCAAAAGAAGGGCTGAAGAAGTGGGCTTTCCTATTTTAATTAAAGCCGCCGCTGGTGGTGGTGGGAAAGGAATGCGGAATGTAGAAAGCATCTCGGTATTTGAAGAGCAGATGCAGCTTGCAGTTAGCGAAGCCGAATCGGCTTTTGGCGACGGTGCCGTATTCATTGAGCGTTATGTGACATCGCCAAGGCATATAGAAATCCAGATATTAGGTGATACACATGGAAATATCGTGCATTTGTTTGAGCGTGAATGTTCTATCCAGAGAAGGCACCAAAAAGTAATTGAAGAGGCTCCCTCCAGTATCCTGACTCCGGAAATCAGGGCCAGAATGGGAAAGTGTGCGGTTGATGTAGCCCGTTCTGTAAATTATACCGGTGCCGGCACAGTAGAATTTATACTGGATGAAAACCTTGATTTCTTTTTCCTCGAGATGAATACCCGCTTGCAGGTAGAGCACCCGGTAACTGAATTTATTACAGGGCTGGACCTGGTAAAGGAGCAGATCAGGATCGCAAGGGGAGAAGCATTGGCCTACACACAAGATGAACTTAAAATCAATGGTCATGCGATAGAACTGCGTGTTTATGCTGAAGATCCGCAACAAAACTTTCTTCCTGATATCGGAACTTTAAAAACATACCGCACGCCGAAAGGCAATGGTGTAAGGGTAGATGATGGATTTGAAGAGGGGATGGAAATACCGGTTTATTACGATCCGATGATTGCGAAACTGATCACCTTCGGGGCAGACCGCCAGGAGGCAATTTCGAGGATGCTGCGTGCGATTTCAGAATATGACATTACAGGCATTCAAACCACTTTGGATTTTGGTAGGTTTGTATTGTCCCATGAGGCTTTTACCTCGGGTAATTTTGATACCAACTTCATTAACCGCTATTTTAACCCTGAATATCAGCAGCAGGCTGATGAAGATGAGTCGCTGATTGCGGCACTGACAGCGGTAATGCAATTGAAGAAAAATAAACAGGCCACAGCTGCAGTGGCATCGGGACAGGAACAGGACAATTGGTTTAAAAACCGCAAGAAATATTAAAAAATATGTTTACAGGTATTATTGAGACATTTGGAACAGTTAAAAACGTAGTTGAAGAAGGCACTAACCTGCATTTCACTATCGCTTCTGCGCTAAGTCATGAATTAAAGATCGATCAGAGTGTTGCCCATAATGGCGTATGTTTAACCGTTGTTGCGCTATCTGATACTACGCACACAGTAACAGCTATCCAGGAGACGCTGGAGAAGTCTAACCTGCTGTACCTTAAGGAAGGTATGAAAGTTAACCTGGAGCGTTGTATGCAGATGAACGGTCGCCTTGACGGACATATTGTTCAGGGACATGTAGACCAGACAGCTGTTTGTGTGCTTAAAAAAGAGTTGGATGGCAGCTGGGAATACCGTTTTAAGTATGACAGCAGCATCGGTAATGTAACCGTCGAAAAAGGATCGGTCTGTGTAAACGGCATCAGCCTTACTGTAGTCAATTCTGATACGGATGAATTCTCAGTTTTTATCATTCCTTACACCTACGAGTTTACCAATCTCCAGGAAGTTGAAGAAGGGAATACGGTAAATCTCGAATTTGATATCATTGGTAAATATGTAGCCAGGCTGCTGCATAAATAATATTCAGGAGTACAAAATAGCTATCCGCTATTTTGTACTTTTCTCTGGTTTCTTCTGCAGTTCTGTAATCCTCATTTTTACATAAGCGATTACTTCTTTTCTCTTTTCAGGATCGGGTTTACTGGCCAGATACAGGTTGTAATAATTCAAAGCAGCCTTTTTATTATCCATTTTAAAGTCGTTAATCAGGCCCAGATTATAATAGACACCACCCGCATTATTAAAATCCAGGCTTTTGTGATAGCTGAGGTTCGCATTTTTCAGCAAGCCCGTCTGTTCATAAATCTCGCCCAGTATCTGGTAGTAATTTGACAGATATGGAGAGAGACCTTCTTTAATGGAAAGTTTCATATAATCGGCCGCTTTGCTGTAATTTTTCAGTTCTCTGTAAGATAAGGAGGTGTAGTAAAAAGTGGACTCGGTTGGCTGTTGCATGCGTTCAATGGCGAGGTACATATCTATTGCCTTCCGGTATTCTTTTTTAAGATAAAATACTTTTCCCATGTTATTGAGCACATACGAAGAACTGTCGCCATAAGCCATCAGCTTTGTGCCTGTTTTCACAGTTTCATCATATTTTAACAGCGCAATGCAAACCGGCATTTGAGCTTTTAGCAGGGAAAGGTTAGCTGTATCGGCTGCCAGTGCAATGTTAAGCACATGATAGGCAGAGTCGTTCTCTTTTAATGTGCTGAGCGATGCTGCGAGGTCGAAGGCTACATCGGGATGGATAGGGTTAATGGAGTTCGCTTTTTTCAGATAGGCGATCTTTTCTGGCGATACCGGGTTCAGATAGAAAGCCGCCAGCTGTTTGTAAGCATTGAAGTTTGTACTGTCAATTTTAAGCACTTCTTTGTAGAAGGCCAGCGCTTTTGCATCATCGCCCCGGCGTAAACTGATGCCGGCAAGACTAAAAAGTACAGGCAGACTGCCAGGCTGCTGCGCATATAATTTTAAATAAGCTTTTTCGGCTACAGGCAGGTTTGCCGCCATCAGATTGGTATAGGCGATTTGCGAGAGTTCTTTTGGGTCGTTTGTCTCTGCACCATAGACGGATTGCAGGTAGGCGGCAGCTTCTGCGTACCGCTGACCCTGATAGTACTCCAGTAGTTTTTCTTTGTCGACACCAGTACTGGTCTGCGCCTGCGTGGCAATGGAGATACATAACGCGGCAAATAGGTAAATCAGCTTCTTCATCAATCAATAATATTTATAATAACTAAGATATTAGTTATTGGTTATTATTCCTAATTGATTTGCATTTTTCTTTTGCGCTGTTCATTTAATCGCTGCGTGCCAGAAATAACTGGCAAGGTAATTGGTTGATCAGTACTGAAAATATTTAGGAATTAAAAAAATAATGATATGGATACTTTAAAGAAGTTTGAATTGATGGAAAAGATTGTTAGAGAGTTGGAAGACTTACAACACTCACAACAAGCACTTATTCAAAAAATAGGAAAAATTGAAGTAGATAATATTGAATTGGGTGATAAAAGACTGGATCAGGATTTACCGGATATGCACCAGCGTGTTGCGGATAACTTAGATACTATTGTTGGAATCCTTGCTTATTTCGCCGATAAAACTGAAAATTTTGGTAATAAAAATAATGTTGATGCATTGAAAGAACAATCAATCATTGACGGTATAACAGGAAATTAACTAGTTATATTTGAAGAGAGCCCCTTTTAAAGGGGCTTTTTTTTATGCAGGTACTGCCGGAATGCTGATGTGGAAAACAGTTCCTTTTCCTACTTCACTTTCCATCGTGATACTGCCTTCATTTCTTTCCATAAAATCCCAGCAAACCATCAGGCCGATTCCCGTTCCTTTTTCGTTTTGGGTACCTCTGCTTGATACGTTTTCGCCGCCGAAAATCCGTTTAATGTTCTTGGCACTGATGCCAACACCATTATCCCGGATACTGAGGCTTACCGTTTCCTGATCTGCGTATGCTGCGGAAATGGAGATAGTACATTGGGAATTGCAAAATTTGATTGCGTTACTGATCAGGTTCCTGATTACCATTTGCATCATCAGTAAATCTGCATAAACAATGAGCTGCTCTGATACATGCTGGATAATCTCAATATTTTTAGCCGATGCGGCTTTACTGTGGTAGTTGACCTCCGAACTGATCAGACTTTGGAGATTGAAAAACTCTCTATTGATAGAATAACCTTTAAGCTGGCTCCTCGACCAGTGCAGTATATTCTCAAGCAGGTCGGTTGTATAAGAGATATCCCTTGTTAAAGTAGGAGACAGCAATTTGAATTCTTCGGCACTGATAGTATCATCAGATGTCATCTTTAACACTTCGGCCAGGTTAAGCAGTGGTCCCCTCAGATCATGGGCCATAATAGAAAATATCCTGTCCTTTAACTGGTTTAATGTTTGTAATTCTTCTGCTTGCTGCTTGGATTTTAAGGCTTCTATCCTCAGGTTAGTCTGATCCTGGAATTTAATAATGATCGCATTGTGGTTAAGCTTATTTTCATTCAGAAAACGGATATCAACTTCCAAATCAAATACGCCATCGCTGGTTTTAACAAGCATTTCGGTTTTTCCGGATTCGTGACTGTCCAGAAATTTAATCAGCTGGTGCTGATCGGGGAGAATTTCATGAATATTTGTGCCGATCAATGCACCTTGCTGAGAAGCACAGGTATATTTTTTGAAGGCCGAATTGTAATCGATAATTCGCTGCTGATGATCAAGCACAATGAATGCATCCTGCATCAGTTCCAGAACTTTTTCCCTGGCTACAGGAAGGATATCAAAAAGTTCAAAACGATAGATGGCAATAAATATCATCATTACGGACACCAAAAAGGCAAAGGGGGTAATGTCAAGATTTGGTATTGGCCTTAATCCCAGCATATAGGCAAAGTTCGCGAGCCATGGCAGGGTTGCGGCAATCAGGATCACTTTGTTCTGTTTGCGGTACACTATATCAGATTTTCTGAATTTCCTGATCAGCATAAAGGTTCCGGAACCTAATAAAATATAGAAGTAAAAAGTAAATAAGTAGTACGATATGCCCGGTGTGATCTTCAGCATCGGAAAGCTCCCGCTATTGTCTACTTCCAGATGGCTGTAATGCAGGTGGTGCAGGCTATTAGTCCACAATAACGCTAGCGTTACCAAGGGAACTGCAGAGATCAGTATTTTATTACTTGACTTATGGATCCATTTGTTTTTCCCCGACAATTCGATACAGAACAGAAACCAGCCTACAGGCAGGGAAACGATCCCGATGTATTCGATATTGATCAGAAATTTCATTTGCTCAAAACCATTACTGCCTAATTCGAGGCCATAAGAAACAGACCAGATAGCATTGGACAGCATTAAAAAGCCTACCCGCTTAACTGCGCCAATCTCATTGTTTAGAATATATAAGGAGATGAGCATGGAAATACTTCCAAAAAAAATGAGGGTGAGTGCGTAAATATTAAATGAAAAATCCATTTATGGGTTTAGTATGCCGGGAATTATATCTCAGGCCAAACAAATCTAATAAATAAGGGTTAATTAATATAAATAGATGTAATTAAGATTGAAATGAAATTATTGCTAATTTTACTCCCGTTATTAAAAAACAAAACAATTCTATCATGAAAAAAATATTACTATCCGCCTTATTTATTTGCTTTGGTGCAACTGCGTTCAGCCAGGTTTTACCAAGTTTCCAGTTCGGTATCAAAGGAGGAACTAATCTTTCGAAATTAAGTACTGAAAATACGTTGAGCAGCGATAACAGGTCTGGTTATTACGCAGGTATCTGGGCAAGGATAGGCGCAGCAGGGATTCACTTCCAGCCAGAGCTTTATTTAGCTGGTAAAAACACAACTTTAGAATATAATACTGGCGTAAATGTGGGGCTGGAAAACAAGGTAAGATTTACCAGTTTGGATGTACCATTACTGATCGGTACCAAAATAGGTGCTGCGGGTATTGGTCTGCGCTTTAACACAGGACCGGTAGTGTCGTTTATTTTAGATGACAAACAATCTATCGGGGATGCAACAGGTAACGTGATCAGGGGAGATTTCAAAAACCAGGCTATTGCATGGCAGTTTGGAACGGGATTCGATTTCGGAAAATTGGGCATTGATCTGAGATATGAGACAGGTTTGTCCAAAATTGGCAAATCAGGTTATGACGATACAAGATTAAGTTTATTTACTTTAGGATTAGCTTTGCGGGTTTTCTAGTCTGGTATATCGTATTAGCAATAAAAAGGGGTTATTCTATCAGGGATAACCCCTTTTTTTGGCGCTAAATTTGTTGCTTAATTTCCTCTAACCAAATCCCTTACAGTTATGAATATCAAAGAATTATTATTGAACGGAAGCAGCTTCTTAGCACTGATGAAACAATATGCTATTGACATCACAGATATCAAAATCAAGGATGAAGAAGTGCTTGCTGACCGCTTTTTACAGCATCCGCAGCTATCCAAAGAAACCATCTGTATAGAGGGGAAAAATGCCGATGGCATTATCAATTTTTTTGGGACACTGCATTATAACCTGTTTAATAAACTGGCAGTTTTCGAAATGCATGGGTTTGAACGTTCTGCGTTACAGGAATTGTCTTAAGAGGTTTTCAATACCTCTTTGATTTCATAGTTGAACGCGCCCTTGATCGGTCGTATTGGATTCTCTTTCGCATCACTCAGTATTTTTACAAAGCATGCGCCGAAGTAAAAAATAAACGATGAGTAAAATACAAACAGCATAATCAATACGATCGATCCCGATGCACCGTATATACTGCCAATATTACTCAATGGCAGGGCGATGCGCAAAATATACTTACCCAGTGTGAACAGTATACCTGTTAAAATACCGCCCCTGATGGAGTATTTCCATGTTGGCCTGCCGCTGGTCAGGAACCTGAACAGTACACTGAACCAGGTGGTGACAATAGCGATAAATAAAACCTGGTTTAAAATGCTTAATAATACCTTTCCAAAATTCGGATAGTCTGTATTGATATAGGATCCTATAAATGCCTGAACACTGTCTGTTAACAATCCTACAAAAAACAGGATACCTGCAAGCAGGATAATGACCATTGATCTCGCCCTGATTTTCAGTTTAAACAAAAAGGTGGAATGTTCTTTGATCCCAATAGACCAGATCTGGTCCATAGAGTTTTTAATCACACTGAATAGGGTGGTGGCCACAAACAGGAAAAAGACAAAGCTGATCAGTGTAGCATACCATTGATGATCGATCCCCCTGATATTTTTTAGAGTCTGCCTGATTTGCTGTGTGCTGCTATCGTCGAGGATATTGGCTAAGCGCTCGAAAATATGGGTTACAATAATTTTCCTGTCAATAAAAAAACCAAATAACCGGATCAGGATCAGCAGGATGGGGGGCAATGCAAAATTGGCGAAAAAGGCTGTTGCACCGGCAAGCCTGAGCGGGTCATTTTTTTGAAACAGTTTAAATGCCAGTCTGAGATGTGTAGTGAAGATCTGAATTCGGTGTGTTAAATTGTTAAACATGACGCTTTGCTTACCCTTGATCACCGAAAGTAGTTAAATTTTTCGAATAGGGATTCAGAAAAAGTAAAAGTGGGCATACCGGATTTTCGGCATGCCCACATAATTGTCTGAACTTTTTGGCGGTACATTTTGATATGCTCCTCAATCTGCTGAGATTTTTGGGCTTCAAATTATGGTGAACCCATCAATTAGCAGGTTTATTATAGATTGCCTCTCAGCTCCTGTTCACGTTCCAGCGATTCAAATAAAGCTTTAAAATTTCCGGCACCGAATGACTGTGCACCTTTGCGCTGGATGATCTCGAAGAATAAAGTAGGACGGTCCTGTACCGGTTTGGTAAAGATCTGCAGGAGGTATCCTTCCTCATCATGGTCTACCAGGATTCCCAGTTCCTGCAGCGGGGCAGTGTCTTCGTCGATTTTACCTACGCGCTCTAAAAGCGTTTCATAATAAGCCCTTGGCGGCGGACTCAAAAATTCTACCCCGCGGGCTTTCATTTCTGTCACTGTAGCAATAATATCGTGTGTAGCAACTGCGATATGCTGTACACCTTCCCCTTCATAAAATTCCAGGTATTCTTCGATCTGTGATTTCTTTTTACCTTCTGCAGGTTCATTGATCGGGAACTTTACATAGCCGTTTTTATTGCTCATCACTTTGCTCATCAATGCTGAGTATTCGGTATTGATCTGTTTATCATCAAAAGATAAGATGTTCTTGAATCCCATGATCTGTTCATACCAGTTCACTGCTTCATCCATCCGGTTCCATCCAACGTTTCCAACACAGTGATCGATATAAAGCAAACCAGTGCTTTTCGGCTGATAACCACCTTCTACGCTGATATAACCCGGCATAAATGCACCGGTGTAATTTCTGCGTTCTACAAAAAGGTGGACTGTTTCTCCGTAGGTATAAATTCCTGCAGTACGTACTTCCCCAAATTCATCTGTTAAGGTTTTTGGTTCCTGGTAAGAGGTTGCACCGCGTTTAATTGTCTCTTCATAAGATTTATAGGCATCATCTACCCATAAAGCGAGTACTTTAACACCGTCACCATGTTTTTTAATATGTTCCATGATCTCACCTTCAGACTTTAGCGGGGAAGTGAGTATGATCCTGATTTTTCCTTGCTGTAAAACATAAGAAGCCCTGTCGCGCAGGCCAGTTTCCGGTCCCGCATATGCCACTGTGTTAAACCCGAAGGCTGTTTTATAAAAATGTGCGGATTGTTTAGCGTTACCTACATACATTTCAATATGATCTGTTCCGTTTAACGGAAGAAAATCTTTTGTTTCTGTGTCCTTTTCTACAAATTGTGTTTGCATTTTGTTTGTTTTTATTGATAGGGTAATAAGTGATCTGGTTTGGTTATTCGACATTGATCTGCCAGCTCTTATGGTAGCTTTCATCCTCAATGGCAATTGCATCTTCGGTCAGCATTAAAGGGCGGAACGGGTCGATCATTACAGCAAGTTCTTCGGTTTTCTCCTTGCCGATTGACTTTTCTACAGTACCCGGATGCGGTCCGTGCGGAATGCCTCCTGGATGCAGGGTGATCTGGCCTTTTACTACGCTTTTACGGCTCATAAAGTCGCCGTCTACATAGTACAGTACTTCGTCACTATCTACATTACTATGGTTGTAAGGAGCCGGAATGGACAGCGGGTGGTAGTCGTACTTACGCGGTACGAAAGAACAGATCACAAAATTGTGTCCCTCAAAGGTCTGGTGTACAGGAGGCGGCTGGTGCAGACGGCCGGTGATGGGTTCAAAATCATGGATAGAGAAAGCCCATGGATAATGGAAACCATCCCATCCTACAAAATCGAAGGGATGTGTACCATAAGTGTATGGATAGATCAATCCCTGTTTTTTTATCAGTACTTTAAAATCACCGAATTCGTCGTTAGTTTCCAGGTCTGCTGGTTTCCGGATGTCGCGCTCGCAGTAAGGAGAATGCTCCATCAGCTGACCGTACTCATTCCGGTAACGCTTTGGTGTGCGGATGGGGCTGAAACTTTCGATAATAAACAAACGGTTCTGCTCGTCGTCAAATTCCAGCTGGTAAATTGTTCCGCGGGGAACAACCAGATAATCGCCATAAGCGAATTTGATCTTTCCGAACCCTGTTTTAAGCGTTCCGGTACCCTGATGGATAAAAATTACTTCATCGGCCTGGCTGTTTTTATAAAAGTAATCCGTCATAGACTTCCTTGGCGCGGCCAGGGAAATATGGAGGTCACTGTTTACCAGTACGGGTTTCCTGCTCTTCAGGTAATCATCTTCCGGAGCGATGTTGAAACCGATCAGTGAAGTGTGCTTCAGGTGTTTTTCCCGCGCGATTTTCGGCTCTACCGAATAGGGTTCGCCCAGGGATTTAACAATAGTTGGGGGGTGACAGTGATAAACAAGCGAATACAGGCTTGAGAATCCTTCTGTAGATACCAGTTCTTCGGCATAAAGCTCGCCATCGGGCTTTCGGAAAACCGTATGCCGCTTTGGAGGAATGGTACCCAAGGTATGATAAATAGGCATATCTATAGGTTTATATTTGGTTAGAATAGGGGTGTATAAAAAACGCGAGAACGTTTAATATGCGGAGGCTGTAAGAAGAAGCCTAAATGGAATACTGAGCAAAAATGAGCTTAGAAAGCATAGCATACCTGAACGAAGCCAAAACCTGGCTTGCAATACGATCCTGATATTTTAATTTGCTCTTAGTCATTGTTGCGAATGCTAAAGTAAGAATTATATTATCACTATTCCAAATTTTGCGGTATAATCTATTGCTGCTCATCAGACTGCCAGCTTTCGGCTTTTGCGGAATATATTTTGTATCGTCCCATTTTGTACAGGTTTCATCTAAATTTTCTAGCTTTGGCATTACTGAAAAATGTTGTTGTAAAACACGGTTTTTTAGTAATAACGATCGACCAAACATAAACCATATATGAAACTTGTATCCTATAAAACAGAAGACAGAGAACATTTAGGTGTTTTCATCAACGGGCACATTTATAATTTGAATTCTTGTGACAAGCAGTTGCCTGATGACATGAACGCATTTTTAAAAGATGCTGAGGTCCTGATGGAGCGGGCACTTAAAATTGATGCACAGATCAAATCCAAAGAGATTGAACCAAAAGAAGAAGCTTTCTACGAAATCCTTGCGCCGGTGCCGCATCCTTCGTCGTGCAGAGATGGTTATGCATTCCGCCAGCATGTTGCTGCGGCACGAAGAAACCGTAAAGTTGACATGATCGCCGAATTTGACCAGTACCCTATCTTTTATTTTACCAATCATAATGCGATCCAGGGACCTGGTGAAATTGAGTGTATGCCAGATCATTTTCAGAAACTGGATTTTGAATTGGAGATTGCCGTAGTAATCGGTAAAAAGGGCAGAAATATAACTGCCGCAGAGGCGGATGGATATATTGCCGGTTACATGATCATGAACGATATGAGCGCAAGGACGCTTCAAATGGAAGAAATGCTGCTCAACCTCGGTCCGGCGAAAGGAAAAGATTTTTCTACTGTTATTGGTCCCTGGCTGGTAACACCCGACGAATTAGAGGCATACAAAACAACACCAAAAGCGGGGCATATTGGCAATACGTACGATTTAAAGATGAGCTGCAGGGTAAACGGCATACAAGTTTCTTCGGGTAACACCGCTGATATGGACTGGACATTTGCGGAGATCATTGAACGTTGTGCTTATGGCGCGGATGTTTTGCCGGGAGATGTGATTGGATCGGGCACAGTGGGTACAGGCTGTTTCCTGGAGCTGAACGGCACAGGCTTGTTAAATGACCCACACTATCAGCCGCAATGGCTCCAGGATGGCGATGTGGTAGAGATGGAAATTACCGGCCTGGGCAGTTTAAGCAATACAATTAAAAAAGTGGATACCGATTTTTCTATACTAGCCCTTAAAAAATAATGCTGACTATCAACGCCGCAGAAATGGGTCCGGCGCAATTGCAAAACTACTTACAGTATGCAATTGCGCCGCGGCCAATTTGTTTCGCTACCACCATTGATCTGGCTGGAAATATCAACCTCAGTCCCTTCAGTTTTTTTAACCTTTTCTCTACTAACCCGCCGCTGTGCATCTTTTCGCCTGCAAGGCGGGTGCGCGACAATACGACCAAACATAGCCTCGAAAATATTCTCGAGGTAAAAGAATGTGTGATCAATATCGTAAACTATTCCATGGTACAGCAGGTTAGCCTTGCCAGTACCGATTATGCCAAAGGAGTTAATGAGTTCGATAAAGCAGGTTTTACCATGCTGTCTTCTCATCAGGTGAAACCGCCAAGAGTGGCCGAAGCACCAGTGCAGTTAGAATGTGTGGTAACCGAAGTAATTAGTCTGGGAGCCCAGCCCGGTGCCGGAAACCTGATCCTTGCTGAGATAAAGCTGATCCATATTAAAGAGGAGATCCTGGATGAAGACGGGAAGATTGATCAGGTTAAAATAGACCTGGTAGCCCGTTTGGGGGGCGACTGGTATTGCCGTGTTACACCGGAGAATTTGTTTCAGGTAGCTAAGCCATTAACAACCCTGGGGATAGGGGTGGATGCGCTGCCAAGAGGGGTAAGGAACTCGTATGTACTCACTGGAAACGATTTGGGGATGCTTGGGAATATACAAAACCTGCCCTCGGACGAAGAAATAGATCTTGTCCGTCAGTTACCTTCAGTAAAAGAAGTACTTGACGCTACCATCGGAGATGCTGTAAACAGGCAGCGTGAATTGCATGAACTTGCCAAAGAAATGCTTAGTCAGGGTCAGGTAGGCGATGCCTTAAAAGTTGTACTGCTGGAGAGTTAGATCAACTGAGAATTTGAAAATAATTCGTCGAAACATTGCGGCGGCATAAAACTAAAGCAATCGAAAAATTTTGGCTTTTAAAAGATTAAAAAGCAACAGAAAACTGCTAGTCTGCAATTAAAACATACTCACTGCTTTCATAAAGCGGCTCTTGTAATACCCGTTCAGCGTAGTTAAAGTAACGCCATGGGTTTTACCCGATGTAGAATGGATAAATTGTATCGTATCCCCGTCAATCTTTGCAATAATGCCTACATGTCCCGCTACGCGTTTTCTAACATTGGTGCCGGTGAAAACAAGGATATCGCCCACTTTTGCGTTTTCCAGCTTTACAGGTGTTCCTGCATCATTAAATTCTGAAGAAGACCGCGGAGTAGCAAAGCCGAAGTTGCGAAATACATAACTTACAAAACCAGAACAGTCGAAACCAATAGAAGGATTGCTTGAAGCATAACGGTAAGGTACGCCTATCATGGTTTTTGCAAATTCAATCAACCGTGTTGCCGGATTTTTGTCCTGAACATCGGTGTTGATTTTTTTTACCAGGTCCTGGTACTGTACTGATACAGTTTGTGATTTGCCGGTACCGGCAAAAAACACTGCAAAGAGGAATAAAACAAGGCTTTTTTTCATCTATCTGTGCTAAAGATATTAAATAAAATACCAAAGGGACAATTGTCCCTTGATATTTTATTTGAAAAAAAATCTTTTCTAAAAATAGAAATCGCTAAAACTTATGTTTTTATGGCGTAGTTACCGCAACAGGAATGATCTTGCCATTAAAGAATTTATGACCGGTACGCGCAAAATCGGCGACATATTTTCCCATTTCAAAAGCCATCACCGGCGATTGATACCCCGGGAATGCTTGTTCGAGCATTTCCGTTTGCGCAGATCCAAGGGCAAGGCAATTTACTTTAATACCCGACTCCGAAAGTTCGAAAGCAAGGCATTCTGTTAATGTATGCAGTGCCGCTTTGCTCGACGAATAAGCAGCTAAACCAGGAAACTTAACACTGCCCTGAAAACCACCCATACTGCCGATATTTACGATATGGCTTCCGCTTTGCATTAACGGCAACAGGTTTTTGATCATATTAAAATGTCCGGTAACATTACTCTCGAACATTCCGGTCAGTTCTTCTGCGGTAGTTTCTAAAAAAGGTTTGTTAATCAGCGCCCCTGCGTTGTTTACAAGGATGTCTACAGTACCCAGCCTTTCTTGCAAAAAAGGAATCAGCGCAGCATAATTATCATGTACAATATCAAACTCTACCGGTAACAAGGTACATTCCGGATTGATGCCCCTGGCAATTTCCAGGAGTTTCCTGAGCTTGTCGGCCGATCTTGCGATGCATACCACCTTGTTCTCTTTAGATAATGTAAATTCTAGTGCGGCTTCAAAACCGATGCCGCTGCTTGCGCCTGTTAATACGATATTCATAGTTAATCTTCTTCTGTAATTAGCTGTGTAACGGGGTTTGCAATTACGTGCAGACCGTCGTTAATCAGTTTTTTATGGTCCGGCTCATTTGAGGATTTCATGTCCAGGTAAATCCTGACGTCCTCTTCCAGCTGCGGATATGTTCCTGTGTAATGTAATATTTCCAGTATTTCCAATGCACACAGCCAATCCTGGGGGTACCTTGTTTTTAGCAGATCAAATAATTCCGGCAACTGTTCATGCCCTTCGTTATGCTCTCTGATTGTTCTTACTGTTTTGTAAATATCGTGAAGTTTCTGCGTGGTTTCATCATAAACAACCTTTTCTGTATGTTTTTCGCTGATATGTGTAATCTCTTCATAGGCTTCCTTATCGGCAGCGCCGTTAAAAACAGAGACTATTTTTTCGCCTACAGCCATATCATAAACTCCCCATTCTGGCAGGAAAAGGACGTTGCCATCGTTTTCTTTAACTGTGCAGTCTTCAAAAACGATCAGAATGATTTTATTTTCGTGCCTTTTGATTGTTGTAACTGCACCGCTAACGTGGATGCCACTCTCAAAAAGTAATACCGCATGTTTGCCAATTGTAATTCCAAATGCATTCAGCTCCTCATCGGTAAAATTCTCAAGCGGAATTGCGCTGTCTTTAAGCTTGCCAACCGGCGATGAAAAACCATCTTTATGATAGGATTTTCCATGCCCCTCTAACTGTTTATTACTAACAGCCAGGGCAGACGGTCCGGATGTTTTAATAAAAGTCATCCGGTCATCTTCATCCTGCCCCAAATCACAGAATATACCAGTAACCTGTAATCCGGAACTATATACAGCAGTTGCCGGATTATGGGAATCTATTGCTTTCAGAACACCTTCTTCGCCCCCTTTTCTGAAGGCCATAGTATCCGCAAAAGTTTCCAGTACATCGATCAGGTTCTGAAAAGTCTCCGTTACAAAAAGATGGGGCTGTGTCTTGGTGATATCATAAGCATAATTGATGGTATCAATCGTATAAGGGATCTTTTTTACACTATCCAGCATACAACTCGCGCTTTCTCCTATAGAAGAAAGCAGGCCGGCACCATAAATTTTAGGCTCACTGAGGCTGCCTATCAGTCCGTATTCTACCGTCCACCAATGCAGTCTGCTCAGCAGCGCCATCTCTGACGGTTCGCCCATATTATCAGCTATCTGCTGCAGGTTTTTTTCTGCTTTTGCAATTTCATTTTGCGGAACATCTACCGCTTCTTTCAGGATAGACAAATGGCGTATTGCTTCGTACAGTTCAAAGTCTTTGGCAGAAAACATGGCTTTGGAACCGATTGATCCGATATAACTCAGGTAACTATTGTAAGCAGCATCGGCGATGATCGGGGCATGCCCGGCCGACTCATGAATGATGTCTGGTGCGGGGGTATATTCGATATGGTTAATCTGCCTGATATCTGCTGCGATAACCAGCACATGATATGCCTGGTATTCCATAAATGCTGCGGGGGGAATAAATCCATCTACCGTTACAGCACCCCAGCCCAGTTTACCCAGGTTGTCGTTCATCGTTTGCAGGTCGGGGATATATTCGATACTCAAACCCGCACGCTGCAGCCCTTTGATGTAAGGATAGTAGGCCACATCTTTCAGGTAACTGTAATTCTGACGCATCACGTAGCGCCATACAGCCTGGTCTACCGGCGTATATTTAACGTAGTTCTGATCAACAATAAATTGCCTTAAATGTTTGGGCAGCTTCGCTACCTGTGGGTTGTTAAAGTCATTAAAATCACTCATTACTTGTTTATATTTGGTGGGTCTAAGGTAGTGGTTCTGTACAATTTATCAAGTAGTGTGTGACCCTTTTACTTTCTGGTGATTCTATTTTTTTACTTTGAAAGAGAAATGCGTTTGTATAAAATAACTCGCCAGTGCAAGTAATGCCGTAACAAATATTTTAGAGATAGTCGGATAAAAATTGAAGGTTTCGACTAATAATTTCAGAAATGCATAATTGAGGAATACGTTTGATAGCACTACTATCCCGTATCTGAACATTTGTATTCTGCCTTTTAGCTCAGACTCTGTAAATACCAGGTACTTATTTAGCGTAAAGCCAATCAAAAAGCTGAGGGGAGTTTCAATAATCAGCGCAGCCACCGGAGCAGTGATCATTCCCGGCTGGAATGGAAGGTAAACGTCTTGCTGATGCAGCAGGAAATGGTAAACAATGTAGAATAAAACGATACCGCTTGCTGCGTTTGTACCACCGGATACCATATACCTGAATGTATGCAGAGGGAACCAGCGTGAAAATGGGGGATAAAAAAAATCTATAAATTTTAAAAGGGCCTTACGCATATAAAATTGAATTGAAAAAGCAAATGACGGGCAATTTAGGGATAGATTATCATTTACCGAAATCGATCCATGCTTAGCGTGTTGGAGTAGGAACTGAAATGAAATCAATTACTGCACAATACCTGTAGCCAGGATGTTTCCTGATGTTTACACCAACAAAGTTCAAATTGTAGCTTGTTCCCAGGATCGTTTTCCTGTGGCCCAGATCTGGAACGCCTTTATCCAATAGTAACATGCATACATTTGCAAGTCCTTTAGAAAACCCAAAGGCAAGGTTTTCTGCCATCGCATGTCTTGGGTAATATTGCGAAATCCTGTCTTTTACTGTTCTTCCATCACTTGAATTATGACCGGCAATATTGTTTTTGCTTAGATCTTTTGCATGCTGCTGCGCTATGTAGGTCAGCGTTTCATCCGGACTAAAAATAGATAATCCTTTGATCCCTTTTAAATCCTGTTCCAGGCCGCGGTAATATTTATCTTTTCTGTTTACCCTCAATTCGTCGTAATTACTGTACTGCTTCATATCAATATTGTAAGCATTTACAAAATCCTGGAAATAAGTGTCGAAAAACTTTTTTCCATCCATGCGTGAAAGGTTCATATAGAAAACGATCTTCTTTTCTTCGTCGTTCAGATAACTTGTGTTTTTTGCTGTATTCGCCATTTCCAGCTCTTCGGGCGACCAGCTGTTTTCTGTAATAATAGATGATTGCGCATGCGTTGTGGCTGTTATTGCAAAAAATAACAGGAAAAATACCGGGTATATAAATTTCATGATTGAATTAACGTAGATAATGTGGTTTTTAATATTTATGTGTTAACAATAATGAGACCATTAGAAGAAGTGCTGCTTTTTGCTATCGGGTTTTTTATCAGTATGTTTTGTTCAGGCTCTGGTCATTTTTGGTGAAGATGAACGACTATTTGATTAAATCGGAATAAGGATTTTGTGGATTTCAAGATGTGACCGGGTGTCTATTCCTGATTTCACTTGACAAAGTTTAGGTTAACCCTTAAATTTAAACAAGTATGGAAAAGCCAAGAAAAGGATCAAAAGGTGGTCGGTTAACCATCTATGATGACAGTTTTAAAA
>Ga0247736_10000054_pt1 | contig 62729 bp, 52 predicted proteins | sample UWRJL193509B2_FD_180935 | JGI IMG/M metagenome (GOLD analysis project Ga0247736, IMG submission 180935) | Plant litter microbial communities from Arlington Agricultural Research Station in Wisconsin, United States - UWRJ-L193-509B-2 | ecosystem: Environmental > Terrestrial > Plant litter >...
TACACGCGCTACTTTACGCATTGCTGAGTTTGGTTTTTTAGGGGTAGTGGTATATACACGTGTACATACACCTCTTCGCTGTGGACAACTGTCCAACGCTGGAGACTTACTCTTGAACTCCAGTGCTACTCTACCTTTTCTAACTAATTGTTGAATGGTTGGCATTGTTTTTTGTTTTTCTATTTATTATTACAAAACTTTACCCCTCAATAAGGGACTGCAAAGGTAGGACAATACATTTTATAAATCAAGGGGTTAACATAAAAATAATTCATTAAACACTTATTGTGTTTGTAATAAAGGAGAAACCCTTTTTTCGGGAGGCAGGGCTTTGAATTCCTTATAAGAAGTCATCAGGTAAAATTTCATATCTTCCTGATCCAGTTTGTCCAGCTCTTTAAGCGTTGGACGATACAAGACCATAAAGTAATCCAGCTCCTCTCCTTTTAAGGGAGTTACCGCTTTTACCGCAGCCACGTTAAAACGCTCATCTATTTTACGCTCTGTTTTTTCACGTTCCATGTTACGTTTAAACCGCCTGGCAGATTTACCTTCAGAACCAAAAATCCGGGATGGGGAAAACCTGAAAGGTTTATTTGCTATTAATGTAACTGCCCGGGCTGTCCGGTAAGTATTGGCATATTCAATTTCCGGATGGAATGCACCAGCCTTTATTTCTACGGTGTTTAGTAGTTTATTGCTAAGATTAAGATATCTTTTTACGGGTTTAAGATCTACCAGGAAAAGCGTGTCAGGCGTATAACCCGGCTGATAAAATGCCAGTGATTGGTTGATAGCCGCACTGATACTAAATTCCCCTTTAAGATTGGTAGTTGTTTTTTCACCGGTAGCCAGGTTGGAGACTTCCACCTGCCCAAGCCTTAACTGGGTAGTTCTGTCTGCTACGGTACCCTGTACCTGCTGGGCATAAACAAACTGGCCGGAAAATATAAATAGTGCAAATAATGTAATCTGACGTAGCATCTTTAAAGATAAGCCTTTAATAAATGCCATAACAATAATGTTCGTTATTTAACATTCTCTGGTGTCTCACTACGGGGCAATATTTACTTAATGGAAAGTATTCAGGTAAAGTCTCTCCACTTTCTTCCTGGCCCACTCTGTTTTGCGCAAAAAGGTAAGGCTCGATTTTAAACTGGGATCATTCGTAAAACAGGCGATTTTTACATGAGTACCTAATTCCGGCCATCCGTAATGCCAAACGAGTTGTTTTAATATAAATTCCAGAGTTTTCCCGTGCAGGGGATTATTAGCTTGTTGTTCTTCGGCCATAAGATCAGTCGTCAATACTGCAAAGATAGACAAAGTAAATACGAGTTTAATACAGTTGCGTGAAATGTACATTCCTGAAGCCGTTTAATGGCAACTGTTGTTTGGTTACTGTTATACCTTTCGTTTGGTTACCTGCGCTGCTACAGCCCTCTGCCTATCCATTGGATGCCCATATATTCTGCAAATATGGGCACTCAGGATGGAGTTAAAGGGCAGGCATAGGGCAGGCACCCAAACGAAAGTATGGGCAATCTACCTATGAACTTCCCGTATATTCATCGTTTATCACAATCCTACCGTCATTCTTTACCCTGCTCCCGCTTAATTCTATATTATTCCTTAGGTTTGTGTACAACGGAATAGTTTATTCCTTTAAAAACTTTGATATGAATTTGAATTTAGGTGATTTCGTACGTTTTGTTGACGAAAATATAGAGGGGTATATTACCCGCATTATCGATAAAGATATGATTGGTGTTACTGATTCTGATGACTTTGAAATTCCTGTACTGGCCTCTAAAGTTACATTGGTGCATGGGGATATTCCGGAAGATAACGAGGTGGTTTCGAACAGACAGGCAGCGGTAGTCCCTGTAGCGGAGTTTAAAAAAGAAGGGGTGTATCTGGCTTTGGTGGCCGACCAGCACAGTGCGGCAGTAGCGCATTTCCACTTGGTAAACGAAAGCTCTTTCCAGTTACTGGCTGCAATGACTACAGAAAAAGGCGGTACTTACAAAGGTGAATTCGCTGCAGCAATTGCACCAAATACTGCTAAAAGAATTTTTTCTGCCAATATGGGCGATATCCAGCTCTGGCCTAAGTTTAAAATAGAGGTATTGTTCTCTACTGCTGCAAACGTAGAGCCTCTGGCTCCATTGGTGTACAACGAAAACATCAAAGGAAAAGATCTGTCAGTTTCAAAAGTGGAGATCGCTTTACTTAAACAAAAAGGATGGCTGATCAGGTTAGATGAGCCGGAACCGCTGATTGATGCACAAAAGTTAAAAGAGAGCTTTTTTAAAGCGAGATAATTTATCCCCGCCGCTCCGTTTAAAATTTCTGAATGAAAGAATCAAATATTGATCACTCTGTAACAATGATCAGCAGGTGGACTTTTAACCTGCTTGTTAAATGGGGACTGCCTGATGATGTTGCGTCGTATGTAAATCTTTTTGCTTTATTGCTACTGTTAGCCATCCTGGTCTATGTGATCCACCAGGTGATCAGGCGGGCCCTGAGAATTCTGCTGATCAGGATGAGCAAACGTTCTGACGGGAAGTTTTTCAATCATTTACTGAATAACCATTTCCCGCATTTTCTAGCACTCAGTGCCGTACTGGTTATCGTAAAATCGGCTATCCCGATTATTTTTCTCGATTTCAGTGACCTGATCAAACCGATGAATGTGATTACCGACATCTATATGGTTTTTGTGGTGATTTCAATGGTGATGACAGTGATCAGAGCCGGCGGAGACCACCTCCGCACCCGGCCCGGCTTCAGGGAGAAACCTATGGACAGCTACCTCCAGGTGATCAGGCTCATACTTTTTCTGATTGGTGCTGTTTTGATATTCTCGAACCTTACCGGACAATCACCAATAGCTTTTTTCACTACCATGGGCGCAATTTCTGCGATCCTCCTCCTCATATTTAAAGATACCATCATGGGTTTTGTAGCCAGCATTCAAGTTACAGCGAATGATATGGTACGTATCGGCGACTGGATAACGATGCCCAAATATGGTGCGGATGGTGATGTGGTGGAGATTAACCTCACCACGGTCAAAGTACAGAACTTTGATAAAACGATTACCACAATTCCAACTTATTCCCTGATTTCAGAATCTTTTCAAAACTGGAGAGGGATGAGCGAAGCAGGAGGAAGAAGAATAAAAAGGGCTATTTTCATTAAGCAGTCTACCATCAGGTTTCTTACAGCAGAAGACAACGAAAAATTCAAAAAGATACAGGCCATAACGGGTTATATTGAGCACAGGCAAAAAGATATTGATAAGAGCAATGCGAAGCTGGAAATAGACAAGTCATTATTGATCAACGGGAGAAACCTGACTAATGCCGGGTTATACAGAAAGTACATCGATACGTACCTGGCTAGCCATTCAGGTACACACAAGAAGATGACCATGATGGTAAGACAGCTGGCTCCGACAGCGAATGGACTCCCTTTAGAAATTTATGCATTTACGAGCACGGTTAAATGGGTCGATTACGAACATATCATGGCAGATATCTTTGATCATGTGATTGCCGCAGCTACATTTTTTGATCTGCAGATTTACGAAACAGAAGCCTCAGGCGATCAAACCAGTATCCGTTTTAACGATCCCTTATTTATAGAGCGCCCGCGCTCCAATTAAATAAACGCAAAATGCCCTCCTGAAAAAATCCAGAAGGGCATTTGATAGGGTTTAAACCGGGTTATTTCGACCAGGTATTGTTTGCCGGGTTCATATCCGGTAACACTTTGTTTGGATCAAGTTCTGCAGAAACCAGTTCTTCGCTGGTTTCATAATTAATTGTCCAGCTCTTATTTCTCATCCATACATCTACAGAAACTTTGATCAGCTCTGTTTTACCGCTTGCAGTTTTCACTTGCAGCAAGATCGGCATAGGCATTTGTTCCAGGTTTGAAATTACGATCTGGTATCCCATGATCTTATCTCCGCTTTTGGTTGGGGTTACACTTGTAATTGCCTGGTCCATCTTCCAGTTTTCCAGGAACCAGCCTTTCCAGAACCAGGAAAGATCTTCACCAGCGCCATTTTCCATTGAACGGAAAAAATCAAACGGCGTAGGGTGTTTAAATGCCCATTGCTCTACATATTTCTTAAACGCATAATCAAAACGATCGGCACCAATAATTTGCTCACGCAGGATATCAAGGCCCCATGCTGGTTTGCTGTATAAGTTAACACCGATATTCTGCTCTACCATCGCATCAGGAGCAAGCATGATAAACTCTCTTGCCGGGTTAGACAGGTATTTTGCAGCTGCCTGCATATTAGCCGGTTTATCTTTGAATTCTCCATTGTTAAATGACGCAGTAGAAATGCCATTGATAAAAGTATTAAAACCTTCATCCATCCAGCCATATTTACGTTCGTTGCTGCCAACGATCATCGGGAACCAGTTATGGCCGAACTCATGGTCAATTACTCCCCAAAGGCTCGCTTTTTTAGCTTTCCATCCACAAAAAACAATACCCGGATATTCCATACCGCCTACATTAGAGGCAACAGTCACAGCCATCGGATAAGGGAATTCAAACCATTTATTAGAATAATTTTCAATACTTCCTTTTACAAACTCCGCTCCTCTTGCATAAGCATCAGGGCCATTACTTTCTATAGGATGTGCAGAAACAGCTAATGATTTTTTACCACTGGGCAGGTTGATCCTTGCGGCATCAAGCACAAATGCTTTTGAAGACGCCCAGGCTACATCCCTGGTATCGTTCATTTTAAATTTCCAGGTAAGTTTATCTTTAGCAGGACGTGATTTAGTGTCAAGCACTTCTTCGGCTGTACGGATACTTACTGTTTTATCACTTGATTTAGCTGCATTCCAACGTTTAAATTGTTCAGCAGTAAATACTTCCTGTGGATTCAGCAATTCACCAGATCCCATCAGGATATGGTCTGCAGGTGTGGTGACAGTATAGTTTACATCACCATACTCACAGTAGAACTCACCAGCTCCCCAGTATGGCAAAGTATTCCACCCGGTTACGTCATCGTATACGCATAACCTTGGGAACCATTGTGCAATAGTATAGATCTCTCCATTTTTAGTGGCTAAATGCCCCATCCTGTCAGATCCATTGATCGGAATGATAAAAGAGAAATTCATTTTAATAGTAATCAGGTCGCCGTTAGCAGCCATAGGCTCATCCAAACGGATCTGCATTCTCGTATCTTCTGTAAGAGAAGTAAACTTTAGCGCTTTTGATTTTTTCGCAACAGATAAGTCGGTGATTTTATATCCTCCATCTACCTTCTCGCCTCTTGCGCCATAACGGCTGCCCGCTTTGATCAGTGCGCTTCCCCTCGACTCCGGAGAGAATAGATTCTGGTCCAATTGTAACCAGATATAAGGCAATTGATCCGGACTATTGTTTTTATAGGTAATGGTTACTGTACCGGAAACTGTATTTGTTTTATCATCCAGATTAGCAACAATATTGTAATCTGCCCGGTTCTGCCAGTACTTCGGACCGGGATAACCGCTTGCCGAACGGAATTCATTTCCGTTTTGCGTATAGAACAGTGGACTGAATGCTACGTGTGGATCGTAATTTGTAGCAGCAGCCGGTTGCTGGGCCTGTGCACCGAGGCTAAAAGCAAAAAACACTGCCGAAAGGAGTGCTTTTTGGAAAAACTTATTATTCATTATGTTTAGGGGTTATAGTTAGCTAATCAAATTAGTTTTTATTTAATTTCTGTATAGGAGGTAACTTGCGCTGGTCGGCTGGCAACTTTAACCATGCCTGGTAAGACTGCGCGATATAGAAATCGTAGTTAAAAGGGCTGTCACTTTTTACCCTTGCCACCGTAGGTCTGTAATAAGCGATAAAATCTTTAAGCTCCTGCCCGGTTATCTTAATCAGTTCTCCTACATGCGCTTCATTAAAGTACTGGCTGATCTCCGTTTCATAACTATCCTTTTCGTCCAGTGCTTTTTCTTTTGCGCGTTGTCTTCTCTCTCTTCCACCACCAAATGCAAGGCCTACACCACCTGCACGGCCTACATTTCCTTTCGGCGCAATTCCTGATACACGTTTAAATTCTTTCGCATTAGGATCTTTCAGCTTAAGATCATTGGATAACCTGGCACTCTGAATATTTACCTGCTTCAGATTAGTAGACTTCGACGGAAGATATATTGTTTTAGCTTGCAGATTGGTCAGATACAAAGTATCTATATTATATCCCGGCAAAGAGAACTCCAGCAAGTCACCTTTACTTGCGGTAATTGTAAACAGTCCGCCAGCATTCGTTACCACTGTTTTCTGGTTTGTTAAATTCCTGACCGTAACTTTTTGCAGCGGAAAATCTTTGTTTTCGTAATCAAACACACCACCGCTTATCCCGGTTTGTGCAGAGGTGTAAAGGGGTATTGTAAATAACAATACGATTAGTAACTGCTTCAGCATTTTCATTGGCGTTGTTTATTTTAAAAGGTGGTGAAGATGGTTATATGCTCCTGCCAATCGCGACTTCAGTTCATTCTGCTCGCAAGGCTTCAAATATAATTCAGTTTCACACGAATATGTACCTGTTTAACAAAAAATAACAGGGTAAGGTTTAATTATTTCAACACTGAACTGTAAAGTTCCTCATCAAAGCTGATCAATATTGCTTTTCCGTCCTTTTCTACTACAGGACGTTTTATTGCACTTGTATTTTCCGCTAAAAGTGCAACCGCCGCTGCCTGCCCGGTGATCTGTGACTGCTGCTCAGGAGAGATTTTCTTCCAGGTGGTACCCTTTTTATTTAACACTTTTTCCCATCCAAATACCTCACACCACTCATTTAATTTAGCTGTGGTTATACCTTGTTTTTTAAAATCATGAAATTCATATTCGATTCCGTTATCTGCTAACCATGTCCTCGCTTTTTTTACTGTATTGCAATTGGGAATTCCGTAAACTATCATCTTTGTATAAGTTAAAGGCGTAAATCTATACATATTTCCGTATTCGTCACATTTTTTCAAACGTTCATCACATTTTAACTAAGTACAAAGAAACCATTTGTAGTATTGTACAAGATTTTTGATCAAAGGGAATATAAAAAAGCTACAAAACAAGTAATGAAGACTGTAATGAATACTAAAGACCTAAATAAAATAGAATTACTCACTGTTAGTATCCTGTATGGAGTTGCGATATTAATGTTAATATCCGATGGGGCCAGGTCCGGCAGTTATATTCCGGAAATATTTAAAAAAAGCGGCATTTCTTACAGTTACCTGGCTAATTACTTCTTACCAGAGTTGTTTAAATATTCCATTGAGTATTTCAGCTTTTTACTGCTTAACTTCTGTTGCCTGCCCGCCTTATTCAGAAAATCAAATACCAATCTTCACCTCTCCCTGATTCTGGCAATGTATATTATTTCAGGATTGGTAATCAGTATAAGTAACACTTACAGCAAAGCACAGCACTTTTTATATTATGAAACATTGGATGATGCGTACAACATGTTTTTCTTTAATGGTTTTACCAAGGCAGCATGGCTGATTTTACTAATCTGTATTTACGGGGGACTAAAAAAGATGCTGATTTATTTGGTAGAAAACAAAGATTCCGCAAGCGGCAACCAGATGAAACTGGAAATTACTTTCGGCGCGGCGTTCTGGTTTGTCGGCATACTGGTGCTGGTAGTTACCGATGTTGATTTCGACGCCATCCTGTGCTGGACGTTTGTGGTGACCTCCTGTATAGCCTTAACCATCTATAATATATATTACCTGATCCCTATTCTGATGGCCCAGCAAAAACCATTTCGTGTTTACCTGGGTAAATCTGCACTGCTCAGCTTACTGATCAGCATTCCTTTTACCCTAATCATGGTAATATTCGGGAGGGCAAACGGACTGTTCGCCATCTTTATTGCATTTCACATCCCTGCCCAATTGCTGATCAGCACTCCGCTCGCCTGGTATATTTACAAAACACGGAATGCAACTGAAGACGAAATCTCTACGCTGAAAATTGAACTGGGAAAATCTGATGCCACCCTGGGCTTTTTGAAATCGCAGATTAACCCGCATTTTCTTTTTAATGCCTTAAATACATTATATGGAACGGCTTTACAAGAAAATGCCGAGCGGACAGGCGAAGGCATCCAAAAACTGGGTGATATGATGCGGTTTATGCTTCAGGAAAATATGCAGGATAAAATTTCATTGAGCAGGGATATCGACTATCTTAACAATTATATAGCCTTGCAACAGCTGCGAACTTCCACATCAGTGGATATCGTGATCAGCACCGAAATTGAAGAACAGCTTAGCCCCATGGAGATCACCCCGATGCTGCTTATCCCATTTGTAGAAAACGCTTTTAAACACGGCATCAGTTTGCAGTCACCTTCACACATTAAAATTACCTTACAGACAAAAGGTAATACCCTTTACTTTGATGTCAACAATAGTATCCATATAAAAGCCGATGGCGATCCTGAAAAGATGAATAGCGGGATCGGTCTGGAAAATGTAAAACAACGGCTAAAATTACTCTATCCTAAAAGACACGAACTGATTATCAGGGAAAGTGCAAAAGAGTTTTTTGTACATTTAACGCTGAACTTAAAATAAAAATGATTGCAATCGCGATAGATGACGAGCCCATAGCTTTGGATATAGTAAAATCCCATGCCTCTAAAGTACCGTTTGTGGAGCTCAATGCGACATTTACCAATGCTTTTGAAGCTATCACCTATATACGGGAAAATAAAGTAGACCTCATCTTTCTGGATATAAAAATGCCGGATATCAGCGGGATAGATTTCCTGAACAGCCTGAGTAATCCGCCGCTTGTTATTTTCACTACCGCCTATGCAGAACATGCGGTTAAAGGCTTTGAATTAAATGCCCTCGACTATCTGTTAAAGCCTTTTTCCCTGCCACGCTTTTTAAAGGCCTGCAATAAGGCAGAAGAGATCTACAGCCTCAGGCAGCAATCGAATATTGCACAGCCTGCCCAATTCGCATTTATTAAAGACGGATATGAACAGATAAAAGTGGCGCTCCACGAAATTCTGTATATTGAGGCCGCAGGGAACTATACACAAATTCACCTCCAGAACAATACGTCCCTAACTACACGGATGCCTATCAGTGAAATGTTTGGGCTGTTACCTATTCAAAAATTCATCCGGGCACACCGGGCATTCATCATTGCAAAAACTGCAGTGACCAAGTTTGACAGGAACCAAATCTGGATTGGCGCAAAAATAATCCCAATCGGCCCTACTTATGCACAGTGCATGCAGGATTTATAAAAAAATAAAATCTCTCTCTAAATCTTCTTAAAGACATATTTATCAGTATTATTGCTTTGTATATCATACAATTAACGCACAAATAAAATTAACCATAAAGCAATCTTCTTATATTTATGTTCAAACTTACATTTAAACAACAGGTACTGACTGGATTTGGTATTTCTTTATTGTTTGTTTTAATATCTGCCATAACCTCCTATCTCAGCATCCAGTCTATGGATAATGATTCGACATGGGAAAGCCACACCTACGAAGTGATTGACCATGCACAGAATTTGGAGGTAAAATTACTGAATGCAGAAACCGGTTTAAGGGGGTATGTTTTAACACAGCGGCATAATTACCTTGATCCCTATACCAAAAATGCGAATCAGGTTCTGCCTGCGATTAAGCAGCTTGAGTTGCTTACCAGCGATAACCCGGTACAGCAGGAAAGACTGGATTCCCTGGAGTTTTACGCCAATCAAAAAGTTCGTGATATGCAGGAAATACTGCAGGCGAACGCTATCGGGGGACAAGAGGCATCACTCAAAAAAATGATGACCGATAAAGGGAAATTGTTCAAAGACAATATGATTCGGGTAAATAACCAGATCATAAAAAATGAGAGCGACCTCTTAAAAATCAGAAAAGACAAAAGGGCGCAAAGCGGGAAAAGATCAACAATAATTGTGCTTCTCAGCTCATTAATTATTTTATGTCTCGTGTTATATCTTTTCAGTTTTATCAAAAGGACTTTCGATGAGCAGGTATTAACGGAAAAAAGAATCCGTGAGAGCAATGATGAGCTGGAAAGGATTTCCGGCGAGAACGAACAAAAAAACTGGATGCTTTCCGGCGCTTCTGTAATCAATGAATCCCTTCGCGGGGAGCAAGAGATTGATGAGTTATGTACACATGTCATTACAGAGATGTGTAACTATCTGAAAGCACCAATCGGTGCGCTGTACTTATTTAATTCAAAAAATCAGAAACTCAGCTTAAGCGGAAGTTATGCGTTTGAGAAAAAGAAAGGAAAAATAAATGATATCCTTTTAGGGGAAGGACTGGTAGGCCAGGTGGCTGCAGAAAAACGGATGAAACAATTAACTGATCTTCCGGCAGATTATATCAAGGTTACCTCGGGTATCGGCAGTACCGTACCAAATACATTATTAGTTTTACCTGTCCTGTTTGAGGAAGAGATCATTGCAGTAATGGAACTCGGGTTTATTGAACAGCCAACTGCTATTGCGCTGGAGTTCCTGGAAAGGATTTCTGTTAATATTGGAATTGGCATCAACAGCACAAGGGCAAGGGCACAATTACGTGATCTGTTTATGCAAACGCAGCAACAGGCAGAAGAGTTAGAGAGCCAGCAGGAAGAGCTCCGCACAACAAATGAAGAGCTTGTGCACAAATCGGAAGAATTAATGGCTTCTGAAGAAGAACTCAGGGTACAGCAGGAAGAACTCAGACAGACCAACGCAGAACTGGAAGAAAAAGCAAGTCAGCTTGAAGAGCGTAATATCTCTATTAACGAAGCAAGAGAAGCAATTGGGCTTAAAGCCGAAGAATTAGAAGTATCCAGCAAGTACAAATCAGAATTCCTGGCCAACATGAGCCATGAACTGCGTACCCCGTTAAACAGCATCCTGATCCTGGCAAGGATATTAAAAGAAAACAGACCAGAGAATTTAAACGAAGAACAGCTTAAGTACGCAGGGGTTATACACAATGCAGGAAGTGATTTACTGACTTTAATTAACGACATTCTTGATCTTTCTAAGATTGAATCCGGAAAAATAGATTTGGATATTGAACCGGTAAGGCCGCAGGAAATCAAACAAAACATGGAATCTCTGTTTACTGAGATTGCTAAAAGTAAAAAGATAAATTTTGTAGCAACACTGTCGACAGAACTGCCGGAAAGAATAATGACAGATCTTTCGCGGATTGAGCAGATTACAAAAAACCTGTTATCAAACGCCTTTAAATTCACTCCGGAAAACGGCGAGATCAAACTGGAAATAGCCACAGCAGGCCCGGAAATTTCGTTTCATTCCGAACAACTTAAAAACAGCGGTCAGCAGATCCTTTCCTTTAGTGTTAAAGACTCTGGGATCGGAATACCAGAAGATAAACAAAAACTCATATTTGAAGCTTTTAAACAAGCGGATGGTACGACCAGCAGAAAATACGGCGGTACTGGCTTAGGTTTATCTATCAGTAAAGAGCTGGCCAATATTCTTGGTGGTGAAATACAAGTAGAAAGCGAGCCTAACGTAGGTAGCTGTTTTACGTTATATATTCCTGCAATACTTCATTCGACCGCATCCGGCAGCGAAGGTGAATATCAGGAGCCGGTTATTATTCCACTCATTCCTGAACCTGTATTGGTTCCTGTAAGCAAAAGCGGAAAGCAGAAATTATTGATTATAGAAGACGACGTCGTATTTGCAGATGTGCTAAAGGATTATGCAAAAGAAAAAGGGTTTGAACCCATACTTGCCCATAGTGGAGACATCGGATTAGAAAAAGCCATAGCTCAGCTGCCTGATGCAATTATTCTTGACATCATGCTGCCTGTAATGGATGGATGGGGCGTACTGAAGCAACTTAAAGCAAACCCGCTTACAAAACATATTCCGGTCCACATGATGTCGGCCGGCGAAGTCAAAGGTGAAAAAGCTTTAAAAGAGGGCGCGATAGGCTTTTTGAAAAAGCCAATAGAAAAAGATGATCTCGACCAGGCGTTTTCTATCATCAACTCAGGTAATATCGTGTACAATTTCCAGACCGTACTTGTAATAGAAGACCACGAGCTGCAAAGTTTTGCCGTGAAAGAGCAGCTTGTAGCAAAAGGTATTGATGTTGCACAGGCATTTACAGGAGCTATGGCATTAGAGATGCTGGAAACACGTTCTTTTGACTGCATTATCCTCGACTTAAACCTTCCTGATATCTCTGGTTTCGATTTACTGGACCAGATCAAAACCCAGGAAAAGTTTACCCATGTGCCGGTAATTATCAATACAGCGATGGAACTCGACCAGGATAAAATCGCCCATATCATGAAGTATTCAGAAGCGATGGTACTGAAGTCAAACAAATCCAACGACAGACTGATCGATGAGGTGAGCCTTTTCATGAATAAATTAAAAAACCAGGGTGACTTTAAAAAGGCTCCGTCTGCGAATGTTAAAACCGTATCTACCATCGAGAAAGTATTAAAAGATAAAACTATCCTGATCACTGATGACGATATGAGGAATATATTTGCACTATCAAGTGCCCTGCAAGTGTATGACATCAAAATTGTAATCGCAGCAAATGGCAGGGAAGCTATAGAGAGACTGGAAGATACACCGTCGATTGATCTGGTATTAATGGATATAATGATGCCCGAGATGGACGGATATGAAGCGATGGCGATTATCCGTAAAAACAAAGAACATAAAAAACTACCCATTATTGCGCTGACAGCAAAGGCGATGAAAAATGACCGGGAGAAATGTATCGAAGCAGGAGCAAATGACTATATCGCCAAACCAGTCGATATCGACCAGCTCCTGTCAATGCTAAGAGTTTGGTTAAGTTGATCCTAAAATTGATAACCCCCGATGAAGAAACTTCCGGATAATATAGAAGAAGCAATCAGTTACGACGAACTGGCAAATCTTACTGCGTTTATCAGAAATATTCATGGGTTTGATTTTAGCAATTATTCCGCAGCTTCACTCAAGAGAAGAGTAACCAGAATAATGCAGCTGCAAAAACTAAGTCTGTTCGATTTACGTACATTACTTACAAATGACAATGACTATTTCGAATCATTTTTAATTGAAATAACCGTGAATGTTACAGAAATGTTCAGGGACCCGCTTTTTTATAAATCTGTCACTGAACATATAATACCTTACCTTAGGTCATACCAAAGGATAAAGATCTGGAATGCCGGATGTTCTACAGGAGAAGAGCTGTATTCCTTTGCCATATTGTTCTCTGAAGAGAACCTTTATGAAAGGAGTTTTTTCTATGGAACAGACATCAATTCTGATGTACTTGAATTTGCCAAAAACGGAATTTATGACCTTCAAAAAATGAAACAATATTCCGAAAACTATCAAAAAACCGGGGCAATACATACCCTGTCTGATTATTATACTGCACGCTATGATGCCGCATCCATCAATCATTCCCTCAAAAAGAATGTGTTGTTTTCTGCACATAATTTAGCTTCAGATGGCGTATTCAATGAGTTTCAGTTGATATCATGCCGCAATGTGCTTATATATTTTAATTCAGAATTACAAAAAAAGGTAATCAATCTGTTTTATAATAGTTTGGCTAACTTTGGATTTCTTTGCCTGGGATCTAAGGAAACATTAAGAAGTGAAGAGATAGGCCGCTTTAAGGTCGTAGATAAAAAAAATAATATATACCAAAAAATAGCTTAAGGCCTACCCCGAGGAAGCCCACTAAACGCATGGAAAAGATTAACATCCTTATTGTTGACGACAGACCCGAAAATATTATAGCACTGGAAGCTCTTTTAGAGCGGGACGATGTAAATTTAATTTCTACCACATTACCCAATGAGGCACTTCGGCTGGCCTGGGAAATGGATATCGCCATAGCTCTTGTGGACGTTCAAATGCCAGAAATGGACGGTTTTGAGCTGGTAGAAATCTTAAAAAGTAACCCCAGAACAAAAGATATACTGGTCATTTTTGTAACCGCCATATCAACCGATACCAAATATGCAGTAAGAGGTTTGAATGCCGGAGCAGTTGACTATCTGTATAAGCCATTAAACCCTTTTGTTACCTCAGCAAAAGTAGATTCGTTTATTCAGTTTGTAAGGACGCAGCGGGATATCATCCAAAAAAATAAAGAACTGGAGTCTTATCAAAAAGAACTGATCAAGGCGAAGGAACTTGCTGAACAGGGAAAAAAGATTAAGGAAAACTTCCTGGCCAATATGAGCCATGAAATCCGTACACCTATTAATGGAATTATCGGGCTGGCCAATTTATTGGAAAAAACCGATTTGAGTGCCGAACAAAGGGAAATGATTTCTTTACTGGAGATTTCGTCGAACTCGCTGCTTGGTGTAATCAATGATATTTTAGATCTGTCAAAGATCGAAGCTGGCAAGTTCAAAATTAACCGTGCACCTACCAATGTGCTGGTAATGTGCCATGCAGTAATTAACCTGTTGAGCATCCGTGCAAAAGAAAAGAACCTGGAACTGATTACCGAGTTTGATGCAGATGTACCTGCTAACATCATGGCCGATTCATTAAGGCTAAACCAGATCCTGATGAATTTAATTGGAAATGCGATTAAGTTTACCAGTGATGGCAGTGTAACGCTCAAGGTAGAAATACTGAACAGGAAAGGAAATAGTGTACAGTTGATGTTTTCTGTAACAGATACAGGTATAGGAATTGCAAGCGACAAGATTGATAAGATATTCGAAACCTTTGAGCAGGCCGATGACCAGACTACCTTGAATTTTGGCGGTACAGGACTCGGACTTTCTATCGTAAAAAACTTAGCTAATTTAAAAGGGGGAGAGCTTACCGTTAAAAGTACAGAGTTTGAAGGAAGTACTTTTTGCTTCAGCAACTGGTATGAAGTTCTGCCGAACCTGCCCGAAACAGGCGAGAGAATAACCGAGAAACTACTCCCGTTTGAACATGTAAGAATACTTGTAGCAGAAGATAACCCGATCAATAAATTCCTTATCGTTAAAATCCTGAAAGGATGGGATATTATTGCTGACGTAGTTGAAAACGGTAAGGAAGCTCTGGACAGGCTTGCAGAGAATGATTATGACCTGATCCTGATGGACACTTTTATGCCGGTAATGAATGGCCTGGAAGCAACAAAAATGATCAGGGAGGGACATGTGCCGGGGAAAGAAAGTATCCCCGTAATCACCTTCTCGGCTGCTGTTATGGAAAATGATAAAAAAGCAGCAATCGACGCCGGAGCTGATGATGTATTAAGTAAGCCTTTCGAATTGAGAATACTGCACCAGAAAATCACACAGTTTACTGAAAAAAAATAATTGTCAGCTGATTACTTATTAAAAGCTGTCATTGTTAGCGCTGGTCCTGCAGTTACAAAACTCTGGATCAGTGCCACGCTTTTATCAATCAGTGCAGGCAATTCGGGCTCTTCATCTTTGTCAAACCGGCCAAGTACATAATCTATTTGCCTTCCCTTAGAAAAGTTGTCACCAATGCCGAATCTCAGGCGCGGATAACCCTGGCCGCCGCAACTTTCTTCAATACTTTTTAAACCATTATGACCAGCACTGCTGCCCTGCATTTTGAGCCTCAGCTTCCCTAAAGGTAAAGCAAGATCATCTACAATGACTAATACATTTTCTATTGGGATATTGAACTGCTGCATGTAATAGTTTACAGCCTTCCCGCTTAGATTCATAAAAGTGGTTGGCTTAATCACATGGAGCTTTCTCCCTTTCCAGGACACTTCAGTATAATAAGCCAAGCGCAGGTTAGAAAATGATCCTCCCAATTCCTTTACCAGTTCATCCGCGATATTAAATCCTATATTATGCCTGGTATCGGCGTATTCGGGACCTATATTACCAAGGCCAACTATTAGATACTTCATGTTTTCTGTTATTTTTTTATTACCGGTCCCGTACAGAACAGTTTCCGGTTAGCAGTGGCAAATATACTAGTTTCTGCCAAATGGGACCTGCAGATATTCAGGCAAAAAAAAACAGCACTGATAAATCAGTACTGTTTTTAATTTCTGACAAGATCAGCTTATTTTTTACCAGCTTGTTGTTCAGCTTGTTTTAATGCTCTTGACATACCTACAGAAACGATTGTATCTTCAGGAGTGTTAGTAATCGTGTAAGCTTCTTTTGCAAGGTCACGTACACGGAATAAGTTACCAACTTCAAGTTTAGAAATACTTACTTCAACAACTTGCGGCATATCTTTAGGTAAAGCTTTAACACGAAGTTTACGTAATTTCTGAACTAATTTACCACCCATTTTAACACCTGGAGAAGTACCTGCTAATTTAACAGGGATTTCCATAATGATATCCTTGTCATCAAATAACTGAAGGAAATCTACGTGTAATAAAACGTCTGTTAGTGGGTGAAACTGTAATTCTTTTATGATTGCTCTGGTTTTTGTACCATTGATATCAATTTCTAAAAAGTTAGCTTCCGGAGTGTAAATAGCATCCTTTAATTCAGTGATAACTACAGCAAAATGTGCTTGTTCTTTACCACCATACAATACTGCAGGAACTTTACCTTCATAGCGAAGCTCTTTAGCATCGCGTTTCCCTACGTTCTCTCTTGGAGAACCGCTAATTGCGATTATTTTCATTATTTATTTATTTTATATATTAATATAATTATTAATCAACTCTAAAAAGATCACTAATTGATCCGTGTTCATTTACATTGGTAATTGCCTTTGCAAATAAATCAGCGGTACTCAGTACCCTTATTTTTGAACTTTTTTGTTTTAACGGAATTGAATCTGTTACGATCAGTTCTGTCAGCATTGAGTTTTCAACTATTTCATATGCTTTACCTGATAATACCGGGTGGGTACATACAGCTCTCACACTTTTCGCCCCTTTTTCCATGATCAACGCCGCCGCTTTAGCTAAAGTTCCTGCTGTATCACAAATATCATCAATCAGCACAATATCCAGTCCCACAACATCCCCGATGATTGACATTGATTCAATTTCATTGGCACGTTTACGGCGTTTATCACAGATTACGACCTCTGCATTAAAGAATTTCGCAAAAGTACGTGCCCTGTATGAACCGCCAATATCCGGAGAAGCAATAGTCAGGTTTTCCAGACCAAGGCTTTTGATATAAGGAACAAAGATAACCGCACCGTCCAGGTGATCTACAGGAATATCAAAAAATCCCTGAATCTGAGCAGCATGAAGATCTAATGTCATGATCCTGTGAATACCCGCTGTTTTTAATAAGTTGGCAACAAGTTTTGCTCCGATAGCCTGACGGGGCTTGTCTTTCCTGTCCTGTCTGGCCAGACCGTAATAAGGAACAATTGCTGTGATATAATGCGCAGAAGCTCTCTTTGCGGCATCAATCATTAATAACAATTCCATTAAATTATCTGAAGGCTGATAGGTAGACTGAATAAGAAAAACATCACTTCCTCTTACTGATTCGTCATATGAAGGCTGAAACTCACCATCGCTAAACCTGCTTAAGGTTACTCCACCAAGAGGTCTGCCGTAACTCTCGGCAATCTTTTGTGCTAATTCTTTTGTACCGCTTCCGGCAAAAAGTTTAACGGGGTTAAATTGCAATGGCATGATTAGACGGGTATCAATGCTGGGTTAAAAAAAAATCGGATTGCAATCTGAATCACAATCCGAATATGTTTAGTTGCCCGACCAGGATTCGAACCTAGACAAACGGTACCAAAAACCGTTGTACTACCTTTATACTATCGGGCAATCTTCCTTCAAATCGACAATACGTTGGTTTGAATTGGGAATGCAAATCTACGCAGATTTTTGATAATTGCAAATCCTCTGCAAAAAAAAATGAAAATAATTCTAAAATCAGCTTTAAATACCCTTTAACACGTTATTTTTTGTTAAAGAAGAATCTTGTGTATGTTAATATCAATCTATTTCATTATTTTCGGCTGCATTTTTATAAGCTAAATTTTACATCAATAAATCAAAATGAAGTATTCAAAAATTAATAATATCACAGGATGGCTCTGTTTTCTGGTAGCCGCTTTAACCTATATACTCACACTAGAACCCTCGGTTAGCTTCTGGGACTGCGGAGAGTTTATAGCTTCGGCCTTTAAAATGCAGGTCGTGCATCAGCCAGGTGCCCCCCTGTTTTTAATGATCCAGCGCTTCTTCTCTATCTTTGCATTTGGTGATATCCATAAAATAGCCTATTTCATGAACGTTGGTTCTGCGCTGGCAAGTGCAGCAACAATATTATTCCTGTTCTGGACAATTACTGCGCTGGCCAGGAAAATGGTAGTTAAAACTAACGAAGAACTCAGCACGGGCGACTTTATCACTATCATGGGTGCTGGTGTAGTTGGTGCTTTAGCTTACACGTTCTCTGATAGTTTCTGGTTCTCGGCTGTAGAATCTGAGGTATACGCACTCTCTTCCCTGTTTACGGCAATCGTTTTCTGGGGCATCCTGAAATGGGAAGCAAATGCTGACGAGCCGCGTGCAGACCGCTGGTTATTATTTATTGCGTATATCATGGGTTTGTCTATCGGTATCCACTTATTAAACCTGCTGACCATTCCCGCAATTGCTTTTGTTTACTATTTCAAGAAAACACCTAAACCCAGTAATATCGGAATCATCAAAACGTTTTTTGTCGGCATTCTTATCCTTGCATTTGTACAATACGGAATTATCCAATACGTTGTTTCATTCGGCGCCTATTTCGACTTGTTCTTTGTGAACACATTGGGTATGGGCTTTGGGTCAGGGGTAGTATGTTTTGCTATCCTGCTGATCGCTGGCTTTGTATGGGGTATCCGTTACTCTATTCAGCGTCAGAATAAGTTTTTAAATCTTGCTTTACTTTCTACGGTTCTGATCATTTTCGGTTACTGCTCATTTGCAGCAATCATTATCAGGGCTAAAGCAAACCCTAACCTGAACAACAGTAACCCCGACAATGCATTCTCTTTCCTTAGCTACCTGAACAGGGAGCAATATGGTGACAGGCCTTTGTTGTTCGGTCCAAATTACAATTCTGAGAAGGTGAGTCTTAAAGAAGGTAAAAATATTTACAGAAAGGGAGCCGACAAATATGAAGTTGCCGGTAAAAAAACCGATTATGAATATGACAGAACCACTCCTTTCCCAAGGATGTACAGTGATGAGCCAAGGCACGTAGCCGAATACAAGAGCCTGATGGGCTTTGATGACAGCCACTTCCCGGGCTTGTTCGACAATATCCAATACTTATTCAACTTCCAGATCGGAAATATGTACATGCGTTATTTCATGTGGAATTTCGTAGGCCGTCAGAACGATGATCAGGGAGAAGGAGTTTACCAGGGACAGTTTTTAAGCGGTATCAAGCCAATTGATGCCATGATGCTTGGAGATCAGAGTCACCTTCCTCCTTCCATCGTAGAAGACAGCGCATATAACCGCTTTTTCTTCCTTCCTTTAATTATCGGGTTGTTAGGTGCTGTATGGCACTTTAAACGCAATCAGAAGGATGCCGGAATTGTAGGTTTACTCTTCTTCTTTACAGGGTTAGCGATTGTTCTTTACCTGAACCAGAAGCCATTGGAACCGCGTGAGCGTGATTATGCCTACACGGGCTCATTTTATGCCTTTGCCATATGGATAGGCTTTGGTGTTTTTGCTATTAAAGAATGGGTATTTAAAAAAATCAACCAGCAGAATGGGGCGATCATCGCTACAGTGGTTTGTTTGCTGGGCGCACCTGTTATTATGGGCGCACAGGGATGGGACGACCATGACCGTTCCCATAAAATGGTTGCCCATGATATCGCAGTAGATTACCTGCAATCCTGCGCACCAAATGCAATTCTGTTTACCTACGGTGATAATGATACTTACCCGCTGTGGTATGCACAGGAAGTGGAAAACATCAGGCCGGATATCCGCCTGGTTAACTTAAGTTTGTTCGATACAGACTGGTATATTGATGGAATGAGGCGTAAGCAGAATGAATCTGCACCGTTACCAATCAGCATGAAACCTGCCCAGTATGTACAAGGTGTAAGGGATGTAATGTATTACCAGGATTATAAAATCGCCGGGGCAATAGAACTGAAAGACATTCTGAAAGTATTATTGTCGGATAATGATGAGGATAAAGTTCCATTGCAAAATGGCGAGAAAGAAAACTTTATCCCTACTAAAAACTTCAAGATGACGATCAATCCTGCTGAGGTTGTTAAAACAGGTACAGTAAGCGCAGCGGATATCGCGAAGATCACTCCTTCAATGGAATGGACATTCAATAAAAACTATGTAACCAAGGGAACACTGGCTATGCTGGATATACTGGCACATAATGACTGGAAAAGACCTATCTATTTCGCAAGTACAGTTCCTTCAGATCAATTTAATGGTCTGGACAACTATTTGTATAACGAAGGTCTCGCTTTGCGCTTGTTGCCGCTTAAATTAGATACTGCGGCTGGTAAAGCAGAGTTGGTGAATACAGACATCCTTTACAATAACATGTATAACAAGTTTGTATGGGGCAATGTAAAAGAGTCTAAATACCTTGATCCGCAATCTGCTGATGATATCTCGATTTTCAACAATGTATTTAACACTACGATCTCCGGATTAATTAAAGAAGGTAAGATCGCTGACGCTAAAAAAGTAGTGAAACGTTACTTTGAAGTGATGCCGGAGAAATTCTATGGTATGCGCGCAATGATGGGTACCTACTTCCTGGCAGAAAACCTTTACGCACTTGGCGAAACGGCACGTGCTAATTCGCTGATTGAAAAATCTGCAGATTATATCCAGAAAGAGCTGACTTACCTTGCTGATGTATCGAAAAGCAAAAACAGGTTTGTTGGCGGCCAAAACGTACAGATCGGTTTACAGTTTCTGAATCAAATGGTGAAGACCACTACAGACCAGAAGCAAACAAAACTTGCTCAGAAGCTAACGCTTCAGTTCCAGGGACTGGAAAGCAGGTTCTCTATGTACTTTGCACAGCAAGCACCTGAACAGGAAGAAGCTCCGGCACAATAACCGGAAAACATAATTTCATTTTAGCGGGTGCCCAAAAGCACCCGCTTTTTTTATGCACTGATATTTTGTGCGGATAAGCAAGAGGGTTCATTACAGACATCAGAAAACACAATAAAGATATTTATTAATTTAAAAAGATCAATAAAACCAATATAAGAACTTAAATTAATCAAAAGGAACTATATTTACTCTATATTCAAAAAATAAACATAAATAAATTTGGATATAATTAACCTATAGCTTAATTTTGAAATGAAAAGAAGAGCCATTCATATTGAATCCAACCTACACGACACTATTAGAATATACATAGACCTGGAAAATGCACCAAATCTATTGCAGTATACATTTAGAAGAACAGTGGATGAAGAGTTTAAAGAAATAAGAGAGATCATAAAAAATTCTCTGAGGAATAAAGACCGATACTGCAAAGTAGCTATTTCGGATAAAGCCCGGAATATGTTTGAAATGCGTTTTACACGAAATCAGAGGAATGATAGAATCTATTGTGCAGAAACAACCATAGGTAAAAGGCGCTGCATTATAATGATTGAACTTTATGAAGGGAAGAAATCACAATCAATACCACAGAAAATAAAGAATAGAATAGAAAAAATGGGAGGATATCAATATGAATACTAAAGCAAGTACAACAACTGATAAAGGCATTAAAAATAAAGTTGTTGCTGATAAAGTAGACAGAGAAATGAAACCAGATCGTAAACAAGCAGCAGAAATTCAAACAGCATTTAAAGATCATATCTCACAGATCCCCGAATCATCTAAATTTGATGCCCGGATGCTTATGTATAGATTTTTAAGCGAAGTTGAAAGGATTACCGACGAGCGTAATATTTCCAGAAAAGAACTGGCAAAGCTGGCGGGGACTTCTCCAAGTTTTATAACACAACTTTTTCAGGGAAATAAAATCGCAAGCCTCGAATTTTTATCAAAACTTGAGAAGGCTCTCGATATTCAATTTAGCATCACAGCTTCATCTTAAACAGGTAACAGGCAATAAAAAAGCTCAAACATTATAAAACGTTTGAGCTCATCTTTTATATGTTGTTAAACTTTATTCGTTCACTACACCCATTGCACAGAACTTATCAATCCTGGTAGCAATCATCTTTTCTGTTTTCTCTTTACCCAGTGCTGTAATATCTGTTAAAATCTGCTTTTTCAAAGTCTCTGCCATAACCGCAGGATTTTGATGCGCACCACCAAGCGGTTCTTTAATTACGCCATCGATCAGCTGGTTCTTCAGCATGTCGGTAGAAGTCAGCTTTAAGCATTCTGCCGCTTTCTCTTTAAAGTCCCAGCTGCGCCATAAGATAGAAGAGCAGGATTCAGGTGAAATGACAGAATACCAGGTATGCTCCAGCATATATACCTTATCACCGATACCTATACCTAAAGCACCACCCGAAGCACCTTCACCTATGATAAAACAAACAATAGGTACTTTAAGGACAGACATCTCTAACAGGTTTCTTGCAATCGCCTCGCCTTGTCCGCGTTCCTCTGCTTCAATACCAGGGTAAGCACCCATAGTATCAATAAAAGAAATCACAGGTCTGTTAAACTTTTCAGCAAGACGCATTAGTCTTAGCGCTTTACGGTAACCTTCAGGATTGGCCATACCAAAGTTACGGTATTGACGCTCTTTGGTATTTTTACCTTTCTGGTGACCGATAATCATTACCGTCTGCCCGCCAATTGTAGCAAAGCCGCCAATAATCGCTTTATCATCACCAACAGTACGATCTCCATGCATTTCAATAAAATCATCACAGATCAGACTGATATAATCCAGCGTCTGAGGCCTTTCAGGATGACGTGATAACTGAACTTCCTGCCAGCCTGTAAGATTGTGGTAAAGTGCGTTCTGAGTCGCATTTAATTTCTCTTCCAATTCTATCAGTGTTGCAGACATATCTACTTTTGTTTTATCAGCTACCTGTTTAACCTTTTCAATTTGCTGCATCAGCTCAGTGATCGGTTTTTCAAAATCAAATGATGTTTTTATCTGTTCCATAAGTGGGCGGTAAAAATAGTCATTTTATTTAAAATTTCGCAGCCACTCCGGCTTTAGGTAAAGATTTACTGATAAAGTCCCTGATATGGTCATTTCCTTTCTGCAAATCATCTTTTCTCAGGTACATCATGTGCCCGCTTTCATATCCTTCCCAGCTCATCCTGTCTTTCAGCTTTCCGCCGGGATCCATCTGCCACATATTATACTTTGCATTGAAGTAATCGCAAGCCCCGTCAAAATAACCAGACTGCACCATCAGGTGTAAATAAGGATTGGTTGCCATGGCAGATCGCAGGTCTTCCGCAGTATGGTTGCCATCATTATCCCATGGATAAACAGAGCCAAACATATTATATTTAAGGTCTGTTTTGTAATTGAGTTCGTTGCGGATATACATATTGATTGCAGGCGTAAAAGAATGTAACCATGAAGTCAGCTCTGCATTATAATCAGGCCCTTCACCAGCATCCTGTTTATCCAAACCTTTATATCTTGAATCCAAACGTCCTACCGTAAAACCTTTATCACGTAAAAGTTCTTTCCAGAAGAAGTCAGTCGACACATCAAGATTATGCTGTAGAATTACTTTTTCGCTGATACCGGAGTACCTCGCCATCTTAACTGCGATTGATTTTTTATCAGCATCACTCAGCATACTTCCTTTATTTAATGCGGGAACGAGTTCATTCATCGTAAATTGTTCTACTTCTGGCAGCATATCCTTTAACGTTTTAGTTTGCAAGTCAGCCGGCAGCACTTTATGGTACCAGGCCGTAGCTGCGAAGTAGGGCAACCGCAGCGCTGCATCCAATGAGGCACCACGTGTAATTCCCAATTCTGTTGGCGATACCAGGATCACTCCATTAAGATACATCCATTGTGAATTCTGCAATTCTAACGCTAAACCAGAAACACGGGTAGTACCGTAGCTTTCGCCGATAAGGAATTTAGGGGATGCCCAGCGGTTGTTACGGGTAACAAATGTATTTATCCACTCTGCCAGGTATTTGATGTCGGCACGAACACCAAAGAACTTACTGCCGGGAATATCTTTATTAATTGCCCGCGAATAACCAGTATTCACAGGGTCGATGTAAACGATATCAGCAACATCAAGAATGGACGCATTATTTGCCTTATAACCATAAGGCTGAACAGGATAGCCTTCATCATCAATATTAAGTACCACAGGACCTGTGTAAGCAATATGCATCCAGACAGAAGCAGAACCCGGGCCGCCATTAAATGAGATCACTAGCGGCCTTGTGGCACGGTCTTTAATATCTGTTCTTTCGTAATACGTATAGAAGAGCCCGGCAATCGCCTTTCCCTCTTCATCCCATACCGGCAACGTACCTGTCACAGCTTTATAAGGAACATTTTTTCCTTTTATAGTTACCTGATGCTGGGTAACAACAGTACTTTCAGTTACAATTTTGCGGGAGTTTATTGCTGCATCAGCAGTCGTATCAGCTTTTCCGGGCCTGGAATTTGGCTTAGCGGCATTTAACATTTGTGCACTCAAAGTTTGGGATGCGCAAATGCCAGCCAGTAGTAAGGTAAAAATTTTGTTCATTAAGATTGAATTAGCGGTTAATTGACTCTTAAATATCAATATAAGATCCTGATTATCCTCAATCTTTTTAAAAATGTTACGGTGTTTGCAGCCATTAAATCAGATAATGACTGCAAATACCAATCTTATTTCTCTTTACTGCTCTGGATATATAAAACAGAGATTGCACCAAGAATCATAAATATACCTGCAAGAACAATCGCGTAAATCGCTTCACCATGGTAGAATTTTTTTACGATTAACCCGCCAAAAATACCATTCACAATCTGTGGCATGGTAATAAAAAAGTTAAATATACCCATATATACACCCATTTTACGGGCAGGTATGGCGCTCGACAAAATAGCGTATGGCATGGAAAGTATACTTCCCCAGGCAAGGCCGATACCGATCATAGAATAGACCAGGTGGTCTGGATTGGTAATGAAATATATCGACAGCAGACCTGCGCCACCTGCAAGCAGGGAAAAAGCATGCGCTACCTTACGGCTTGTTGCACGGGCTATCGAAGGCAGAATCAAAGCATAAATAGCAGAAACACCATTATACACACCAAATAAAAATGCCACCCAGTTTCCTGCATCTGCAAACTTAACCGATGAGGTATCCCCCGGCAGAACCTTATAAATATGCTGCGCAATGGCAGGAGTAGTAAATACCCACATTGAAAACAAAGCAAACCAGGAGAAAAACTGCACCAGTCCCAATTGTTTCATCGTTAGCGGCATCTTCGAAAAATCTGACAAAATGGATAACAATCCATTGTTCTCTTCTGCTTCCGGTTCACCTTTATGATATAAAGCCATTTGCTCTGGCGGATATTCTTTAGTTGTCAGCACCGTCCACAATATGGTTAACAGCAAAATAGCAGCCCCTACATAAAAACTGTAGATCACATTATGAGGGATCTGCCCTACCGCAGCAACTTTAGAAACACCAAAATATTCTGAAAGAATATAAGGTAGCCATGAACCAGATATCGCACCGGCGCCAATTAAAAAGGTCTGCATCGAAAATCCGAAACTTCGCTGGCTTTCTGGGAGCTTATCCGCTACCAGCGCTCTGAAAGGTTCCATTGCAACGTTAATAGAGGCATCCATAATCATTAGCATACCCGCTCCGATAATAATCGGCGGCAGAAAACTTGCCATAGTACCCGAATTAGGCATCAAGATCAGCGCTATAGCCGTAAGGATCGCACCCACCAGAAAATAAGGTCTTCTTCTGCCAAAACGGTTCCAGGTTTTATCGCTGTAATAACCAATAATTGGCTGCACAATCATTCCGGTAAGCGGGGCCGCCAGCCAGAAAAGTGATAAATGCTCTACATCTGCACCAAAGGTCTGCAGGATTCTTGAAGCATTACCATTCTGCAATGCAAACCCGAACTGTATACCGAAAAATCCGGCACTCAGATTAAAGATCTGGGTGTTAGTTAACCTTGGTTTTGCGGTTACAACTTTATTTTGTTCCATATCAATAATTTGGTGTTAATATGATTATTGTGCTTAAAATTCTATAATCTGCGCACTCATAGGCAGTACCCAGACAGGAATCGTATTATTTTTAATGTCTTTTAACTGCAGACCGGAAAGTTTATCCTCCGCATGGCCGAACGATTTACCGTGTAAAATGTTTTCAGGGATCTGTACGTTGCTTTCCATCCGGTAATGACGGTCAAAATTAACCAGGATCAATAACCGCTGTTTAGCTGTGTAACGCACATACCCGTACATCCTTTTATTCATATTGCCCGCTACCGGGATTTCCCATAGTTCACCTTTGGCAATTGCCTCCGAAGCACCTGCAATTTGCAGCAGTTTTACATAGTATTCTCTCAGCAGCTTCTGGTCGCCCGTCAGTCCGTCTTTAAATTGACCACCGTTCATCCATTTCTGATGTTCCGGAACTCCCCAGTAATCAAATATCGTAGTCCGGTTATCTTCGCCTCCAAAACCTTCGGCACCTCTACCGGGCTCTCCTACTTCCTGACCAAAATACGTCATCACCGGTCCGCCTGATAATGTTGCAGAAACAACCATTGCCGGTAATGCCAGTTCTGCTCTTCCTGCGAAGCCCGCAGAAGCAATCCTTTCTTCGTCGTGGTTTTCCAGGAAACGGAGCATGTGATCTGCAAAGCCGGCACTTTCTACCTGCCAGACTTTCCGGATATCATTTACATCGGCATGTTCCTCACTCCTGATGAGCCTTTTCAACCCATCATACAACCCTACTTTATCATACAGGTAATCGAATTTACCTGCGGTAAGAAACGATTTATAACTCGTAGGATCATAAGCTTCACCAATAAAAATCAGTTCAGGTTTTACTTTTTTAACTTCAGGGATTACCCAGGCCCAAAATGCCAGGGGAACCATTTCTGCCATATCACAGCGGAAACCATCTACACCTTTGCTGGTCCAGAATAAAAGAATATCACGCATCTTTGTCCATACTTCAGGAGTCGGATCAAAATGCTGTGTAGCCCCGTTCTGGTAATCTACACCGTAGTTTAACTTGATAGTCTCATACCAGTCATCTACAGAAGGCTTTTCGGAAAAAACATTGTTCCCTGTAGCTTTTGCAGGCGACTCCTTATAGTTTTCATGCTGTAAAGCAGAAAGCGGTGTAGGCTGATTTGATTTAGGCTCGGGCACTACAAAGTCTTTGCCCGGTACGTAGTAATAGTCGTTAGCTGCACTAAAAGCTACATGTACATCATCACCTTCACCAAAATCTTTAACGCCGGCAGGTTTCATGCGCGACTTATACTGGCGCGCCACATGGTTTGGAACAAAGTCGATAATTACTTTAAGTCCTTTTTGATGTGTCCTTTTAACCAGTGCCTCAAATTCTGCCATACGGTTTTTTACATCCGTTGCCAGGTCAGGGTCCAGATCATAATAGTCTCTAACCGCATAAGGAGAACCTGCCCTGCCTTTCACCACATTTGCGTTATTGGCGGGTAAACCATCCTTACTGTAATCCGTTAGCGTACCATGAGAAATTACACCCGTATACCACACATGTGTGGTACCCAGTTCTTTTATTCCCTCAAGCGCCTGCTCACTGATATCTGCAAACTTACCACTACCGTTCTGCTCAATCGTCCCGTATGGAACATTTGCCTGCTGCTTGTTTCCAAATAACCTTGGAAGAAGCTGGTAGATCATTATTTTTTTATTCTGCGCTAAAGCAACATCCATAGATCCTGAAACAATTAATAAAATAACAACGGTTAAAGTCCGGCAAAGGCTCATCATACCAAAGCGCCTTTATAAGAAATTACCGTTTCGCCTGCCGAAACCGCATACGATTTGTTAAAGATATTAATGTCCAGCAATTCTTTCGCATCAGTCACTATAGTCATCTCGTCTTTTTTAACCTTTATACGCAGCTGGATACCACGGAAACCGATAATAAAAGAGAAAGAAGCCCACTGTTCCGGAAGAAAAGGATTAAAAGAAAGCTTGCCATCACGCACGCGCATGCCTGCAAAACCTTCTACAATACTCATCCATGTACCCGCCATGGAAGTAATGTGTAACCCATCCTCTGTATCATTGTTATAATCATCCAGATCAAGACGTGAAGTACGGAGATAAAACTCATACGCCCTTTCACCGTCATTCAGCTTTGCAGCCAGGATGCTGTGTACACATGGAGAAAGCGAGCTTTCATGCACGGTACGCGATTCATAAAAATCGAAGTTTCTGCGAAGTGATTCCAGGTCGTAGTTATCCTCGAAGAAATACATTCCCTGCAATACATCTGCCTGTTTGATAAAACCGGAGCGCAATATCCTGTCCCAGCTCCATTTCTGGTTTAACGGACGGTCTGATGCAGGCAAATCTTTAACTAGGATCTGTTCTTTATCCAGGTATCCATCCTGCTGAAGGAAAACACCTCTCTCCTCATCATAAGGCAAGTATATGTTTTCAGAAATATTGGTCCAGTCGCCAAACTCCTGCTTTTCGTCTAATTTCGTTTTCTCTACGATCTGCTGATACTGAGCTGCATCTTCTGCCTTAACAATTCCCGCAGCCTCTACAGCATAACTTAAACACCATGCCGCAAGCGTATTGGTATACCAGTTATTATTGATATTATTCTCGTATTCGTTCGGCCCGGTTACCCCCAGCATTACGAACTGTTTTTTATCCCCGCTCCAGTTTACACGCTGTTTCCAGAAACGGGCAATGCCGATCAGTACTTCAAGACCGTATTGCTTTAAATAACTCTGATCACCAGTATAGCGGATGTAGTTAAAAATCGCAAATGCGATTGCCCCGTTACGGTGGATCTCTTCGAAAGTGATCTCCCATTCATTGTGGCATTCCTCACCGTTCATGGTTACCATCGGATACAGTGCGGCGCCATTGTTAAAACCTAACTTCTCTGCATTCTCGATTGCTTTTTCGAGGTGTTTATAGCGATAGATTAACAGGTTTTTAGAAACCTCTTCCGGAGCAGTAGATAGGTAAAAAGGAATACAATAGGCTTCGGTATCCCAATAAGTAGAACCTCCGTATTTTTCGCCGGTAAACCCTTTAGGGCCAATATTCAAACGCGCATCCTTACCAGTATAAGTCTGGTTTAGCTGGAAAATATTAAAACGGATGGCCTGCTGTGCAGCAACATCACCTTCAATGATGATATCACCTTCCTGCCATTTCGCCGCCCATGCCTCGGCCTGCTCCTGTAACAGCGCATGAAACCCTTTGGTTACAGCGGCATTGATTACTTTCACTGCCGTTGCTAACAATACCTCAGTTGCATAGTTCTGTGAAGACAGGTTAGTCGCGATTTTATAGATATCTACAGCTTCGTCAGCTGAAATTTCCAGCGTTACCGTTTCCGACAGGTATTTATCTTTAACCTCCGTAACCGGTGTTAGTTTAACTTCATTTTTATGATTGAACACTAATGTTTTCACACCGGTAATTACATCAAATTCTGTTTTTTTAGTGCGCATTACCAGGTAAGAACCGCTTTCATCCTGTGCCCGGCTTACCTCATCCCAAAACTTCTCATCATAATTTGAATCCTGGTTTTTAACATCCCCGTCAATTATAGCTGTCAATTCCAGTGTTCCAGAAAAATTAAGTGCAGTTAACTGGTAATGTAATGCTGCGATCTCATCATTAGCAATACTAAAAAAGCGCTTGGCAACAACCTGTATCTGTTTGCCAGAAGCCAGTTCTGCCGTAAAAGTACGTAACAGGTACCCCTCCTGCATATTTAGCACACGCTTAAATGCAGAAACTTTGCACAAACTTAAGTCTACCACTTCGCCATCCAGTTTCAGTTCCAGTCCCATCCACTCTGCAGCGTTCAGTACCTTGGCAAAATATTCCGGATAACCGTTTTTCCACCATCCTACACGGGTTTTATCAGGATAATAGACACCGGCAACATAATTACCCTGCAGGCTCTCGCCAGCATAAGTCTCTTCAAAATTTGCACGCTGGCCCATCCGGCCGTTGCCAATACTGAAAATACTTTCTGATATTTTATTTAAATGAGCATCAAAACCGTTTTCAATGATGTTCCACTCGTCTGCTTGTATATAATTCTTCATCTTGATGTTATGCTATTCTTTTCTCTGCTTTTTGCTTAACTAAAGCTGTTAATTCTGCTACTGTGATACCGGAAAGATCTTTAATGATCATATCTGCACCCGGTAAATTTTCGGCTTCACCGATCCCTACCACAGCCATTTCTGCTGAGATAGCTGCCTGTACACCAGCAGAGGCATCTTCAAATACAATACAATTTGCAGCAGGCGTATTTAACAATTCTGCTCCTTTTACAAACACTTCCGGATCTGGTTTAGAGGTAGTCACCGAGTTACCATCTACTACCGCATCAAAAAAATGTGTAAGGTTAGTTCTTTCCAGAATCAGACCTGAATTTTTACTTGCAGAACCCAAAGCCATTTTTATGCCTTTGCTTTTTAACCCTTCTAACAGTTCCAGTGTTCCCGGCAGTACTTCTGTGGCCGACATTTTACTGATCATGTCTACATACCACGAGTTTTTTAAACCTGCAAGCTCTTCTTTCTCCGCATCGGTTTTTGTGATTCCGCCCCAGTTAAGGATCATGTCCAGCGAACGCATTCTGTTTACCCCTTTTAGCTGTTCATTTTGGGCGTGACTAAAATCAAAACCCAGAGAGTTGGCCAGTTTTTTCCAAGCCTGGTAATGATAAACTGCTGTATCTACCAATACGCCATCAAGATCAAAAATGCATGCTATAGTTATATCGCTCATATTAATTCAGTTCTAGTACCAGTGTAGTTTTAGCTGGAACGTTTATAGTTTTTATGTCTGTCTGCTCACCCGTAATCACGTTTTTCAATGATGATGAGTTTTTGATCTGCTCTGCAAATCTGGAAGTATTTAATGTTTTCACTTTGTCGTCACCATTTAAGATCACCATTACAGGTTTTCCTTCTTCGCTGATTCTAAAATACACATACATTCCATCTTCCGGAACATATTGCGTTAATTTTCCAGTTTGCAGAGAAGGGTTATTTTTCCTGTAGTTAGCCAGTTTGCTTACATAGTTGAAAGCTTCGTTCTCTTGTGCTGTACGGCCAGCCGCAGTAAATTTATTTGCTTTGTCTCCCGGCCATCCCCCTGGAAAATCAGAACGTACCAGCCCGTCAGGATCAGAAAAGTTTTTCATTAATATTTCAGTACCATAATATAACTGAGGAATACCACGCATAGTTAACAATATCGCCATACCCGATTTATATTTGTCCATATCTTCATGTATCATCGAGTAAAAGCGGCCCATATCGTGGTTATCCCAGAAAATTAAGTTTCTTGTTGGATCCTGATAAAGGAAATCCTGTGAAACAATGTTATATAACCTGAAGATACCGTCTGTCCAGCCCGATTTGCCGTTCAGGGCTTCATATACTGCACTTTTCATCACTGCATCAGTAATCCCCGGAAGCTGAGTATCAAAACCCCTGTTCACTGTGTTCCCTTGTGTAAAAAAAGCTTGTGAGGGTACGGAGTTAACCAATGTCTCACCAAAAATAGTTAAGTGAGGAAATTCTGCTTTAAGCTTGGTTGCCCAGTCGGCCATATAAGCAGGATCATTATAGGCATAAGTATCTAGACGTAATCCATCTATTCCAGCATATTCGATCCACCAGATATGGTTTTGGGTCAGGTAATTCTGTACATAAGGATTTCTCTCATTATAATCTGGCATCGTATTTACAAACCATCCATCGAGTTGTTTCTTACGATCTGCCTCTGAGGCATGAATATCCATTACCGGCTCATCACGGTAACTTGTTTGTGTAAACACTGGCCATTCGTTCACCCAGCTTTTCATCGGCATATCCTTAAAAATCCAGTGCCCTGTCCCCATATGGTTGTGAACAATATCTTTAATGATTTTCAAACCTGCAGTATGCGCTTTATCTACATAAGTTTTATACAATTCATTTGTACCATAACGCGGATCAATTTTGTAATGATCGGTAGCTGCATAGCCGTGGTAAGAAGCATGCGTCATATCATTTTCGATCTCTGGTGTCATCCATACAGTGGTAACACCTAATTCTTTTAAATAGTCGAAATGATTAATCACACCTTGTATATCACCTCCGTGACGTGAATACATGGCTTGCCTGTCGAGCGTTTGCTCTGCCAGGCCTTTCACTTTATCATTTGATTTATCCCCATTCGAGAAACGGTCGGGCATCAGCAAATAAATAAAATCTTTATCGGTTACTCCCTGAATACGCGAAGCCGAAGCATCTCTTGTCTTCAGTTCATAAGTATATGTTGCTACTTTCTTTCCATTTACAAGGAAATTGATAGGGAATTTACCAGCCTTTGCATCTGCAGCGATCTCCAGGTCAATAAAAAGATAGTTGGGGTTTTCTACTTTATGCGATTCCACTAGTTTTACCCCCGGGTAATCCAATGCAGCTGTATATCCGGAAATATCTTTTCCGTGTACCAGCAATTGAAGTTTAGGGTTTTTCATTCCCACCCACCAGAACATTGGCTCTACATGGTCAAACTTTGATTGCGCCCATACATTGGCAGAGAGCAATACGAATAATAATATAGTTAATCTTCTCATTTTAACGACTAATAATTAATTACAATTTATCAAAATTATTTATGCTATTGGTTAAACCACAGCGCCTCCGTGCAGTGGAAGCCTGTGATGGTGGAAGGGCTATAAACAATAAGTTCACCCTGTATATGCTCAGCGGTGAAAGTTAATTTGTGGTCGATAATAGTTTCAGCGGCAAATTTGCCTGGGCTCAGTGCCGCGCCATTTTCAGCTTCAGCTAAATTGGGCACTTGTAAGAGGGATAACAGGTAGTGGATCTTGGCTGGTTTTCTTATCATCAACGGAAAAGTAAAAAGGGGAACGGTCAAAAAAAATGCCCTGATACGAATATCAGGGCATAGTATGTTTTTATTGTGCTACGATACTGTATACGTAGTTACCTGGAATACTTACGTTAAAAGTAATTTTGTAAGTACCTGCCTCGGTAACAGGGATAGCGTCACCTTTAGCAACTAGTTTACCATTTGCTACAGCTGCACTTCCGTAAGTTATTAGATCTGCATTATTAGCTCTGAATGTCAGTGTACCTGCAGCTAAAGTTTTAGTTACTGTCCATGTACTGGTAGCTACATCATAAACCATCGGTGTCTCAGTACCTACAGCGGTACCCAAAACTGAAAATGTTGTTTTTGTGGCCGACCATGTAAGGGCATTTGTATTCGCCTGGATTAAGTAATAACCCGCACTTGAAACTGCTAAGTTGTTACCTCCATCATATAGTATTGTACCCGGATTATTAGTGTTAGGAGTACCATAACTGTGATCCCAGTTAGCAGCCGGGTTCAGCTTAAATTCTCCAGCAGCGGCAAAGTTTATATAACCTTCGTAAATTCCATTATCTGTAACAGAAGAAATCTTAGCAGCAGTTGCTGGAGTCCAGTTTTGATAAGCACCAGGAACCCATAAAGACGGATAGTCGATAATGATCTGGTAAGGGTTTACAGTATAGGAAAGTACATTAGAATAAGCAGGGGAATAATTATCACTGATACTCGCTTTAACACGTACTTCCGCTTTTCCATCTACACCTGGAGTTAATCCAAGCTGATTAATCAGACTATTCAATGTGCCTACAGTTACAGTAGTAGTTAGACCAGAACCAACCACAACTTCTCTTACTGTACTGAAATTGCTACCGGCAGCAGCAACCTGTAAAGTATAAGATACTACGCTTCCTTCAAAACCGAATGAAGATGCTGTCCAGCTAAATACTCCTGCGTTCGCTGCGGCATTATCTTCTAACAATACCAAGGTGTTAGTTGCTGTTGACGTTAATACAGGTGCTGTACCATTAGTTGCAACGATTCTATCTTCGTCTTTCTTACAAGACATGAACAACAGCACGAGCATGCTATAAGCTATTGTTTTTATATATAATGATTTCATATGAGAAACTTATTAATAACCTGGGTTTTGAACTAGATTAACATTGGCAATTACATCTGCAGATGGTAAAGGAAAGATGTTACGGGTAGCAGCTACACCACTTCCTGCTCTTGTACCGCCTTTGAATGGCCATACATAAGATCCATCAGTAAACCTGCCAAAACGCACTAAATCTGTACGTCTGTAACCTTCCCAGTAGAACTCTTTTGCTCTTTCAGACAATACCCCGTCCAATGTTAATGCATTAATGTTTCCGGCACTATTGCCAAATGCACGCTGACGCAATAAATTAACATAGGTAATTGCCTGTGCAGTTGTTCCGCCAGATCCGCCGCGAAGAACCGCTTCGGCATAATTTAAATACGCCTCCGGTAAACGGAATAAAGGGAAATCAATCGAACAAAGCGTTCCTCCAACCGAAGGAGCTGTTGCGCCCGATTGAGTAATATTTTTGAATTTAGTTACGCGAAGCCCGTCTGTGAAAACTGTCACATCATCATTGGCAGCTTTATCACCAAAGAATAATGCTCTTTTATCGGCTGCATTTGTAAACTGGGCAGGCAATGTAGAACGTGAGCGGTTACCGCCCCATCCGCCATTGGGAACTCCAAATGATGATGGGTTCATATCGCCGTTGATCGATGCATTAACAAGGAAAGTAGTTCCACCAAAGTTTTGGGTAAAGTTACCGTCGTAATTGATGGATAAGATCACCTCAGGGTTATTGATATTGTTATCAGCCAGGAAAAGATTCTGGTAAGAAGGATTTAATGTGTATTTACTGTTTATTACTTTGCTTGCGTAAGTGATTGCTTCTGTATTTTTAGCAGTTCCGGTATAAACCGAAGCATTTAGGTATACTCGAGACAATAACATATCTGCTGCACCTCTTGTGATCCTTCCATACTCATTGTCAATAGAAAGATTTGGTTCGATGGCTAACAATTCAGACTCCACATAATTGAATAAATCAGCACGCATGATTTGCTTTGGGGATACTTTTCCAATAGCATCTTCTTCAGTAATAAATGGCGGGTTACCGTAAAGGTCCATTAACACCCAATATTGATAAGCACGCAGGAATCTTACTTCATCCCTGTACTTTGCGATATCTTCAGCTTCTGATCCTGTAATACCACGTCCTGCAACTTTCTCCGGTGTACTCTCACGAAGGAATTCATTAGCGACAGTGATCTGGTATAAGCTTCTGGTATATAATCCACGAAGAATAATATTATCAGATGTGAACGTCATATAGTTCAAATCAAATACTCCCGGGTCATTCCAAACACAAAGACCTTCATCTGAAGTCAGTTCCTGTGCATTCCAGTACAAACGAAGGAAATCTGATGCACCTGCATCAATACCACCAAGGTCACTACTACCAGAACCGCTACCACCTGTAGTGGCATAACTTGCATAAACTTTCGTAAGAACAGACCTGTAACCGGCTGCATTTGCATAAGTAACGTCAGCTGTTACATCATTTGTTGGCGTTAAATTCAGGTCTTTTTTGCAAGACGAGAATGAAACCAATAAGATGGCACCCGCTGTAAATATTTTAGATAGATTTTTCATCTCTTTATCTTTTAATTTTTAATTTATTAAAACCCAACATTAACACCTAAACTGTAGGTTCTTGGTCTTGGGTAAAGCGTGTTATCAATACCTGAACTTGGGTTCGACTCAGGGTCAATTCCTTTGTATTTAGAGATAATGAACACATTCTGCACGTTTGCAGTTAAACGTAATGTTGTATTTGAATTTGGAGAAAGACGGCCAAGGTTATAAGCCAGACCTGCATTATCCATTTTAATGAACGAAGCGTTATGAATGTAATAATCACTTAAGTATTGATTATTCGTGAAGTTGGTATCATAAATATTGGTTGATGCATTATTGATCAACCCGCTTGGACTCAAAATATTTCTCGCTACACCGAAGTTAGATGAAACGTTGTCATAGATATAGTTGCCCACATTAGCACGTAATACTGTGCTTACAGTGAATTTTTTATACGTGAATGAAGTGTTAAATCCGAAGATATATTTAGGAGCAGGAGATTTATAGAAGTATTTATCCTGATCGTTTACAGCACCATCTTCATTTTGGTCGACATATACACCTTCAATTGGCGCGCCAGCCTGATCATAAACTTGTTTATAAACCAGGAACGAATAAGGAGTATATCCTGCAGAATGCCATTTTAACGTTAAAGCAGTTGCACCTGTAACATCACCTGCGCCAACTCTTGCATCCGGGTTTGGATTTAAAGAAAGGTTGGTGATCTTATTGTTATTATAAGTTGCATTCACACCCATATCCCATTGGATATCGTCAGTTTTAATAATCGCAACGTTGATACTTGCTTCAATACCCTTATTCTCCATGTTACCAACATTGGTTAATAATAAATTACTGAAGTTAGTTCCTACAGCGATTGGTACGATTGCTAACAGATCTTTGGTTTTTTTATAGTAAGCATCGATGCTACCATAAACTCTTCCTTTAAAAAAGCCATAATCAATACCGGCGTTGTAAGTGGTAGAACTTTCCCATTTCAAATCTTTATCATAGGCTACCGGAGTAGAGAAATGGTAGTATGAATTACCTATAAGGTATTGCGATTCGTTCGTACTGTTGTAATAGTTTGGCAGGTAGCTGTAGTTAGCAAACCCATCTTGCTGACCAGTGATACCGTAACTCAAACGCAATTTCAGGTCAGAAAACACTTTGCTGTCTTTTAAGAAAGATTCATCAATCGCTCTCCAGGTAAAACCTGCTGACGGGAAATAACCCCATCTGCCTTCTTCACTGAATTTAGAAGAACCATCAGTACGCATTGTACCAGAGAAGATGTATTTATCTGCATAAGTATAAACAACACGACCATAGTAAGAAAGCAACCTGTTCTGTTGCACATCAAACGGGAAAACTGGTGTACTTACACTTGTACCCAGCGCATTGTAGCTGGTAAAATTGTAAGTAGTTGTTGCATTATCATAAAAACCATATCCTGCCGTAGCGTTGATATTACTATTAAGGCTTTTTAAATCTTTAGTATAGTTGAAATAAAATTCAGCTACTTTATTATGCTGAACCGATTCATACTGAGTTGCACTTCCTCCGTTAGCGAAGGACTGGGCTGCATAGGCAGGAACATTTGTAGTACCATAGCCCTTAGATACATCATAACCAACGTTTGCCACTGCATGCAGTTCAGGCAGGAAATGGAATGAATAATCTAATCTTAAGTTACCAAAACTTCTGGCAGCTTTACCATTGTTATCATTTTGTTCTATTAATGCCAATGGATTTCTCGGTGCATTTGGATTTAATTGATTTGATGAATTTATCCATTCGAAATAACCACCATACTGATTATTTGCATAAACCGGTTGTGTTGGATCAAACTGGATGGCAGCACCAACAGCACCCTGGTTAGCAAAATGAGATTCACTTAAAGTACCCTTCAGGTTTAAATCTACTTTTAAGTGTTTATCAAAGAAAGTAGGATTTAAAGTAATACCACCCGAAGCACGTTCTAAACGGTCGCTAAGCAATAATCCTTTCTGATCCAGGTAACCTCCTGAAATACGATAAGGAACATTCTTGAAACTACCACCGATGCTTAAGTTATTATCAGTAGAAAATGCATTATCGTAGATTACATCCTGCCAGTCTGTATTTGCAGTACCTAACAATGCCTTTTGTGCATCAGTACCATTTGCATTTACAAAAGCGCGAACCTGATCACCTGTTAATACATTTACTTTCTTAGCTACAGTAGCGTAAGAATTAACTGTACTAAAGTCTATTACCGGTTCACCCGATTTACCTTTTTTGGTAGTAATCAAAATTACACCGTTAGAAGCTCTTGAACCGTAAATAGCAGTTGCATTCGCATCTTTTAATACAGTGAAAGTTTCTATATCATTCGGGTTGATTAAAGCTAAAGGATTAGCCGCACCCGCGATAGTATTACCACTAAATGGAATACCATCAACTACAATAAGAGGATCATTACTTGCATTAAGTGAAGCTCCTCCACGGATGCGGATTACACTTCCTGAGCCTGGCTGACCACCGTTTGAAGTGATAGATACACCTGCAACTTTACCTGCAATTAATTGCTCTGGTGAAGTAATGTTCCCTTTTTGAAAATCCTTGGCTCCTACTGTAGTAATAGATCCCGTAAGATCTTTCTTTTGTGCAGTACCGTAACCAATAACCACTACCTCATTCAGATTTTGAGCATCTGGCTTTAAGGAGAAGTTTGCTACAGTGTTTCCTTTTACAGTTACAGTAAGGTCTGTAGAGGTGTAACCAATATAGCTGGCTGTTAAAACAACAGTACCATCAGGTACGCCTGCGATTTTATAGTTACCATTGATATCAGTGCTTGAACTTCTGCTCTGACCTTTAATTACAACCGACGCGCCAGGAAGACCTTGTCCTGTTTCGTCAGTAATCTTGCCGGTTACCGTACCGGTTTGTGCTTGTACTGTGAGTGCTGCGAGTGTGAAAAAAATCAACAGCCATGCTTGCCTCATCACGTAAAATACTCTCATATTTAAGACTCTTTTTGGGTTATATATTTGGATAATCTATAGTGTGTATAACACATACGGTAAATTTACATCTGCAGATCATATTTCAAAATTTAATATCAAAATATATTTTAACACAATATTTAATATGTGAAAACAGTCAATTTTAACTAACAAATTCTTTGGTTACTTTTGAACATAATCGGAGTTTAACCTCATATCTTATTGATATACAGATATATATTACGCTTTTAAGACAATTAAAAGTGTTGAATGTACACTAAGTATATTTTGACCTATTTTTCGGGAACGATACCGGGAACGTTCCCGTAGTTATCAACACTTTTTTGAGCACTTGAAAATCCGGAGAGGCTAAATTCTGCGCGTTTTGGGAAAAATCAGGAAATTATTTTTGAAAAACAGCCCTTTTCAGGGGTATAAAAACATACTATTCAGGCTTAAAAAACAGCATGGATTTTAAGCTTAAAAAGAGAGGCATTTATCAGTCAGAAACAGCCGCTATCTAGCCAGCATTTGAAGTAGAATTTCGTTTGATCAATTTTGAATCAAGCACGATCTTTTCATTGATATTTACGGTCTCCGGATTCTCCAGCATTTTGAACAGCAGCGACGCCGCTTCAATTCCAATTTTAGTTGCAGGCTGGGTAACTGTAGTCAAAGATGGATTTAATAAAGGCGCAATCTCCAGGCTGGAGAAACCTACTACCTTCACCTGACCGGGGATAGATATGTTAAGATCATTGCAGGCATAATAAGTTGCGAAGGCCAAACGCTCTACAGATGTGAATACACCATCCGGCTTCAGCTTTTTAAGCATATCCTTTAAGATCACATTATTCTTCTTATAACTATTGGTACAATCTACTATCAGGTTATCATCAAATGGAATATTATGCTTTGCCAATGCATCAAGATAGCCCTGCATCCTGGTTTTACCAATAGATAGGTTTTTATTGATTACCAGATAGGCTATACGGCTGCAGCCCTGTTTAATTAAATGCTGGGCTGCAGAAAAGCTGCTATCATAATCATTTGTAATTACGCGGGGGGTGATAATATCTTCATATACCCTGTCGAAAAAAACCAGCGGTAGCCGCTTGTGATTTAATTCATTCAGATAATTATGGTCATTCGCCTCTCCGGATACAGACATGATGATCCCATCTGCACGGCCGTTATGCAAGTGCCTGATAAAAGACACTTCTTTCTCATATTCATCATCCGTAGCATAAATGAGGATATGGTATCCTTTATCTCTGGCCACACGTTCAATACCATGAATAGCTTGCGAGAAAAAGTTATTTGCAAGCTCCGGTACAATTACAGCAATAGTTTTACTACGCTGTTCCCGCAAATTACTGGCGTAATGATTCGGCTGATAGTTGAGTTCTTTTGCTGCGGCCAGGATTTTATCCTTCGTTTCTTTACTGATATCGCTATTGTCCCGGAAAGCCCTGGACACAGTAGACGTCGATAAATTCAGTGCTTTCGCCAGTTCTTTTATATTGATATTACGCATTTCCGCAGCAACAATTATTTAATTTGAGGGTAAATATAGATGAAAATACGGAATGCCAATACTTTATTAGCTTTACCAGCGCCATTCTCCGGCTATCTTTAAAGGTAATTCTAAATTATTTTCAATTAGAAATGCTTTAAGCTTCTCTTCAGATTGTCGTGTAACCGGGATTACAGGTGTATTTGCCAACGCATAGGTTAACATAGCGCTATAACGTACCGTGTTTTTTAATTCCTGCTCGTCTACCAGTTTAAAACTATCACCGTCAGAATGGTAAAACTGGCCGGAGTTGTTGGGAAGCTTACCGCCGGCCCCTCCGCCTGTCGGTATTCCTTCAAGCATGAACGGCTGGTGGTCACTATGTAATCCTGCCCCTGCGTTAAATACATTTTTAAAACCTGTATCAATCTTTACAATATCAGCTCCCCAGCCGGTAAACAGGTCTTTCATTTCTGCGCGGCTGGTAGAAAAACCTTTAACGTCATTGGTCATATCGTAGTTCAGCATGAACTTCAGGTTCTCCATTTCCTTTTTGGCCACGGCCTCCTTCACATAGGCTTTTGAGCCCAATAAGCCTTGCTCCTCTCCCATAAACAGCACAAATTCTACCGTGCGTTTAGTTTTTAATTTTAAGGCTTTAAATGATCTTGCCATATCAATAACAGCAAAAGAACCTATCCCGTTATCTATAGCACCAGTAGCCAGGTCCCAGCTATCCAGGTGGCCGCCAACAACAATTTTCTCTTTTGGCAGCGAATCTCCTTTTAATGTGGCAATCACATTTCTCGCCTTGATCAGTCCCGAAAAGTTAGTCATATTTAAGCTGGCAAACTGTGGTTTCGACTGCAGCAGTTCTTTCAGGTGCATCCCATCTTCCAAACCAATACATACTGCTGGTATCGTAATTAGCTTACCCGTAACAGATGCCGTACCTGTTAGCAGAACGCCACCTTTTACCCCATTAATAATAATGATGCCTGCTGCACCATGCTCAATAGCTATCGCCGTTTTTTCTGAACGGTGAAGTGACCTTGTGCCTTCAGGCGATCCCGGCAATACACCGAGGTATACCAATGCAATTTTTCCTTTAACTTTTTCAGGGTCTTTCGCATAATCGGCTTCCATTCCATTTCCCATATCTGCTAAAGGGGCAGTAACGGAAGATTTTACAGGCGAATGTGCAAGGGCTACGCTAGCTACTTTTTGCAGCGTGCCCTCCGAATCGCCAATTTTGGTTTCATTCGTCAGCCTGCTCCAGCTTTCCACTTCAAAAGGCTGGTAACGCACGTCGTAACCATAAGATTTTAAAAGCTGATAAGCATAAGCTTCAGCTTTTGCCCCATTCGCAGAACCAGTTAAACGGTGACCGATAACTTCTGTTGCATTTTTTAAATTGCCATAGGCTTTTGAACTTTGCTGGACATCAGCGTTAATCCGTTTGAAATCAGCATCAAATTTGTCCTGCGCCTGTACTGAAACGGCTAATCCTAAAAAAAGTAGAGAGAAAACGGTCTTCATGGAGTTTTTTTTCGATTAAAATAAGACTTTAATCAACTCCAATGAAATTTATAAGGGAAAAACCAGGAAATAATTGGTTTTTTATTTTTTTCGCTCTGTTGTATACCGAACTAATTGCTCTAAGCCTGTTCTTGCATCGCTTTCTTCAAAAGTGTATAAAATATCAAAAGCTTCCTGTTGATATTGAACCATCTTTTCATTAGCATAATGAACGCCATCTTTGCTGTTCACAAAATCAATAATCTGCTGTATTTTAGCGGGCTCGTCATTATGGTTTTTAACCAGGTTAATGATCTTTTTCTTTTCTGCTTTCTCTGCACGGTTTAATGCGTAAATCAAAGGCAGGGTAACTTTCTTTTCTTTAATATCAATCCCAAGCGGCTTTCCTACATCATCGGTACCAAAATCGAAAGTATCATCCTTAATTTGAAAAGCAATTCCAACCTTTTCACCGAAGAGGCGCATCTTTTCAACGGTTTCTTCATCCGCACCTGCAGATGCCGCCCCGCATGCACAGCAGGAAGCAATTAAAGAGGCCGTTTTCTGACGGATAACGTCGAAATAAAGTTCTTCGCCAATATCCATCCTTCTCACCTTTTCAATCTGCAGCAATTCACCTTCGCTCATCTGCTTTACGGCTTCAGAAACTATTTGTAAAAGCCGGAATTCATTATTGTTTACAGATAGTAACAGTCCTTTTGCCAGCAGGTAATCACCTACCAGGACAGCAATTTTATTTTTCCATAAGGCATTGATGGAGAAGAAACCCCTGCGTTCGTAAGCATTGTCCACTACATCGTCGTGTACCAGCGTCGCTGTATGCAGCAACTCTACCAAAGCAGCACCGCGGTGTGTCGATTCAATAATGCCACCGCATAGTTTAGCCGCAAAAAAAACGAACATCGGCCGGATCTGCTTACCCTTTCTCTTAACAATATAATGCGTAATACGGTCCAGTAACGGAGCATCACTATGCATAGAGTCTTTAAACTTTTGCTCGAAGACTGCTATATCTGCAGCTATTGGTTTCCTAATCTGATTTATTCCTGGCATTCAGGTCTTAAAATATTTTGTGCAAACTTAATTAAATTCAGCTAAAAGCACGCTTTAATGAGATTTTAATCTCGGTTTTAGTTAAGCCTTTGCTGTAATATGGTCAAAGATCTGTTCTGCATGGATCCTGGAGTTCTCTATATACCATTTATGGGTATCCATGCCGCCGCAAACCACCCCGGCAAGATATAGTCCCGGTAAATTTGTTTCCATTGTATCAGGGTTGTATACAGGGAGATCGGACTGCAGCCGCCCAGGATCTATTCCTAATCTCTTTAATAGTTCGAAATCAGGCTTATATCCTGTCATCGCAATCACAAAATCGTTTTCAATGGTCAGTTCGCCTTCCGGTGTACGGATAGATACCTGTCCTTCTTCAATAGCAGTGACTTCCGAATTAAAATATGCTTTAATCGCTCCTTCTTTAATCCTGTTATCGATATCCGGACGCACCCAGTATTTCACATAAGAACCAATCTCCGGTCCGCGGATCACCAGTGTCACCTTCGCTCCTTTACGATAGGTTTCTAATGCGGCATCAATTCCGGAGTTGTTGGCACCAATCACCACTACATTTTGAAAAGCATATAAATGCGGGTCCTTATAGTAATGGGTAACCTTCGGAAGTTCTTCGCCCGGGATGTCCATCAACAATGGGACATCATAAAATCCGGTAGAAACAACTACATTTTTTACCTTGTAAGCTTTTTTAGCTGTGTTGACAACGAAGGTTCCATCCTCATTTTTGGCAAGATCATTTACCTGTTCAAACAGATTGATATTCAGGTCAAATTTCTCCGCAACACGGCGGTAATACTCTACTGCTTCGTTTCTGTTTGGTTTCGGGTTAATACTCACAAAAGGTACACCTCCAATCTCCAGCTTCTGGGAAGTAGAAAAGAAAGTCATGAAAACAGGATAATTATAAAGACTGTTCACCAGGGCACCCTTCTCTACAATAACATAACTTAAACCCGCTTTCTTCGCTTCAATACCGCAGGCCATACCAATTGGCCCGGCCCCAATGATGAGTACGTCATATTCTTCCATCAGCTTATCTCTAATTAATTAGCAGCAGTAAGGCTATCCGTACGTTTCAAACCCGAAGATTTAATTGCGGCGTATCCCCCTGCGATATCAATAACATTTTCTACACCCCTGGCTTTAAGAATAGAGGCGGCAATCATGGACCGGTAACCGCCGGCACAGTGTATATAATAGGTTTTTGAAGTATTGATTTCGCTGGTCCAGTCGTTGATATAATCTAACGGACGGGGCAATGTGAATTCGAGGTGACCTGTTTCATATTCACCGTGTTTGCGCACATCAAGCACATTTACCTGCGGATCTGCAGCAAATATCTCTTCAAACTCTGCAACAGGAACAGAGGCAATCGTATCCACATCTTTTCCTGCAGCTGTCCAGGCATCAATTCCACCTTCCAGATAACCAATGGTGTTGTCATAACCTACCCTCGCCAAACGCGTAATCGCCTCTTCGGCTTTACCTTCGTCTACAATCAGCAATAATGGCTGCTGCAAATCAGTGATCAAAGCGCCCACCCATGGTGCAAACTGGCCGCCAAGGCCTATGTTAATAGAAGAAGGAATAAATCCTTTTGCAAACTCCTGGGGATCCCTGGTATCCAGAATAAGCCCGCCGGTATGATTTACTGTACCTTCAAAATCTTCCGCATTCATGGGGATCAATCCTTTTTTACGCACCTGGGCAAAACTCTCATAGCCGTTTTTATTGATCGCTGCATTTTTAGCGAAATACTGCGGCGGCGGCAAAATACCTGCTGTCACCTGCGTAATAAAATCTTCCCTCGAAGCGGTGTTCAATGCATAGTTGACCTCTTTCTGGTGACCCAATGTGTCAAAAGTTTCTTTGCTCATGTGTTTACCACAGGCAGATCCGGCACCATGTGCAGGATAAACCAGTACATGATCGGGTAAACCTAATATTTTTGAATGGAGAGAATCATATAAAGTACCTGCCATCTCTTCCATCGACTGCGTACCTTTTTGTACCAGGTCAGGCCGGCCGACATCACCTATAAATAAAGTGTCACCAGAAAATATACAGTAAGGCCGACCATCTTTATCTGACAACAGGTAAGTGGTAGATTCTGGCGTATGTCCCGGTGTGTGTAAAGCTTTAATAGTCAAATCGCCGATCCTGAACTCTTCGCCATCCGTGGCAATGTGGGATTCAAACGTAGTTTTCGCTGTCGGCCCATAAATGATTGTGGCACCAGACTGGCTGGCCAGATCAATATGTCCCGACACAAAATCAGCATGAAAATGTGTTTCAAAAATATATTTTATAGTCGCACCGGCATCTTTTGCCTTTTTCATATAAGGCTGTACTTCACGCAGCGGATCTATGATTGCCGCTTCACCGTTGCTTTCGATATAATAAGCTGCTTCGGCCAGACAGCCAGTATAAATTTGTTCTATCTTCATGAGTTCTACTTGTTATTGAACAGTTCTAAAACCTGCATCAGTTAAATATATTTGTGAATAGCTGGTTGCTAAGGCAAGACTTTTCACATTGGAAGGTACATTAATTCAAACATAAGCTTATTAAACGCTAACTATGGAGTTAACCGAACCATATTACAGAAGTTTTACCTTCTCCGGTCAGTTCTCATTAGATGGTCAGTTCCCCGCGTAACGACTGCTCCATTAATCTGCCGATCTCTTCACTACTTAACTCCAATCCCATCAGGTACATCAGTTTAGTCACAGTGGCTTCAAAAGTCATATCAAAACCGCTGATCACACCCATTTGCTGCAGTTTTTTACTCGTCTCGTACTTACCAAGTTCTACCGAACCACCCTGACACTGAGAAATATCTACAATCAGCTTGCCACTGTCAATTGCCTCCTGCAGGCTATCAATAAACCATTGCGCAGTACTGGTATTCCCGGAGCCGAATGTTTCCAGTACAATTGCATCAACAGATGATTTAGTAATCGCCTGTACCGCCTGCGGGGTAATACCCGGATACAATTTCAACACCCCGATATTGGCGTTAAAATTTGATTGCACATGTAATGGTTCTTCCGCATGCGGATGGATATAGTTGCTATAAAAGGATAAGTTCACACCCGCTTCCGCAAGAATATGGTAGTTTGGCGATAGAAAAGCTTCGAATTTTTCCGAGTTATATTTAATGGAGCGGTTACCGCGGAAAAGCTGGTAATCAAAATAAATACAAACTTCAGGTACCATTGCTAGTCCTTCGTTTTTTGTCGCCACAATTTCCAATGCCGTGATCAGGTTTTCCTTTGCATCCGTACGGATCTCCCCGATAGGCAACTGGGAACCGGTAAGCACCACCGGTTTATTCAGGTTTTCCAGCATAAAGCTCAGGGCAGATGCCGTATAGGCCATCGTATCAGAGCCATGCAAAATCACAAACCCGTCATAGTCGTTATACGTACGTTCAATGATTGATGCCAGTTCGGCCCAGATTACAGGGTCCATATTGGAAGAATCCAGGATCGGATCAAAAGAATGGACATCCAGTTCATAATTTAACCTGGCAAGCTCGGGTACATTCTGCTGGATCTGTTTAAAATCAAATGGGATCAGTGCCCCGGTTATTGGATTGTTGACCATACCGATCGTACCGCCGGTATAAATTATAAGTATTTTTGTCATTACGATCAGACGTTAAATATTTTGACAGAATTAGCTGTGGTGATCTCAGCTACCTCTTCTATGGAGATATGATAGATATCAGCTACCTTCTGTGCAATATGTACCAGGTAACTGCTTTCGTTAGGCTTCCCTCTAAAAGGTACGGGCGCCAGAAACGGGGAATCTGTTTCCAGCACCAAATGTTCCAGCGGAATATGCGACAGCACTTCGTCTAAACCCGCCTTTTTATAAGTGACCACACCACCAATCCCCAGGTAAAAACCAAGGTCGATTGTTCTGTGCGCCTGTTCCAGGTTCCCCGTAAAACAATGCATAATACCGCGAAGATCATCCCCTTTTTCATCTTCCAAAACTGCAAAGACTTGATCAAAGGCTTCCCTGCAGTGGATCACGATAGGCAGCTGCATAGCTTTTGCCCATTTGATCTGCGCTCTGAATGCGGCCTGCTGTATGCCTAAAGTAGTTTTATCCCAATAAAGGTCAATCCCGATCTCCCCTATCGCATAAATCTTCCTTCCGTCAATACTAGCAAAGATTTCCTTTAAAACTTCCTCATAGCCTTCTTTTACATCACAGGGATGGAGACCAGACATGGCGAAACAATTCTCCGGATATTTCTTTACCAGGTCATCAATCTTTGCAATCGAAGAAACATCTACATTAGGAAGGAACAGACGGGTTACCTCATTATCGAAACAGCGCTGAAAGAGCAAAGCTTGTTTTTCTTCATCTGTTTCGTAATACAAATGGGTATGGGTATCGGTTAAAAGCATAAAACAAAGTTAATAAAAAAACCCTGTCCGAATTTCGAACAGGGTCTAAGCTGATATTTAAATCAAATTATTTTTTAGGTGCAGGAGCCATAGTTGGCGCAGCAGCAGGAACACCAGTAGGTTTTTTGATGTCAGTAATTTCAACATCAAAAGCTAATGGAGAGAATGGAGTGATACCGCCTTGTGGCATACCACCTTCACCGTAAGCTAATTTTGAAGGAATGATCAAAGTGATTTTTCCACCTTTACCGATTAAGGCAAGACCTTCATCAAATCCTGGGATAGCTCTTCCGATAGTAAACGGACGCGGAGCGTATTGTGCCATCGGATTAAATTTACCGTTCTCTTTAGCTACTTTTTCTACGCTTGTGTCAAACACGTTGTCTTTACCGTCACCTTTTTTAGGTAATAATTTACCTGTGTAGTTAACCATCAAAGTATCTGTTGGCGTTGCTCTCTGGCTATCACCAGGTGCAGTGATCACATATTGTAAACCTGATGCCGTAGTTTGAACTTTTAATTTATTGTCTTCGATGAAAGTTTTGATTTTTCCTGCTTCTGCTGCTTTATGTCTCGCAACTGTAGCCTGGAAATCTTTCTGGAAGAATTCAGTAGCTTTTTTCTGGAAAACTGAATCTGGCTCACCAGCTGCTTTATGCATTACTTTTTCAATTTTCACAGTAAATACCATGTATTTGTCTTTTTGTGTTGCTGGTTTCGGCTGACCAGAATATTTAGCCATTGAATCCAAATCAATTTTGAAAGTAGCACTATCACCTTCAGCTAGTAAAGATAAAGCGTCAGTAATATCACCTGCCCATTGTTTTTTAGAAACAGGGAATACAGCTGGCTGCTGGCTATCATACGTACTGGTCATTACAGAATCTTTCTCTGTTTTTTGAATCGCATTGATCTTGATGATATCACCTTCAACGATTTTTGGTTTACCTTCAGTTTTGTAAATTTGGTACATCAACCCTCCCGGGGCTTTTTTGAAGTTGTTACAAGCCGCTAATCCAAGTGTAGCTGCAAAAAGAATTACTAATGATTTTTTCATTTTAGTTTTATATTGTTTTTTAATGGTAATGAAGCTTACATAAGCGCTAACTGATTTCGTTAAGCAAATTGTAAGCTCATGTAGGTTTCATTTGAGTTTATATTGTTTTTTAATGGTAATGAACCTTACATAAGCGCTAACTGATTTCGTTAAGCAAATTGTAAGCTCATGTAGGTTTTATATTGTTTTCGTTTTATTTGTCTGTTCTTACAACCTTGGCTGTGGTTTATTGTAATAGCTGTGTTTTATACTCCGGCAATATAGATTTAAAATAACTGATTGTATCTTCCAGATTTTTGTCAGAATAACCACCAGCCGCATTTCTATGTCCGCCGCCATTAAAGAATTTCTTACAGATCTCATTTGCAGGAAAGTCTCCGGTTGAGCGTAACGACATTTTCACTTTATCAGATCTTTCAATAATAAAAGCCGCTAATTTAATACCATTTATAGAAAGTGCATAATTTACAATCCCTTCTGTATCTCCGGTTACGATCTCAAAGCGTTTCAGCTCTTCGGCAGTAACAGAAATTATAGCAGTATTAAAATCCCTTAGAATTTCCAGTTTATTGGTAAGGCAGTTACCTAAGAAGCGTAAACGGTTTTCTGTAGCATTATCGTATACCAATTGATGAATTCGCCAGTGTTCTGCTCCGGCATCAATCAGGTCGGCACCGATACGGTAAACTGCAGAATTCGCCGATTGAAAACGGAAAGAACCAGAATCCGTCATGATACCTGTATATAAACAGGTAGCAATGTCTTTGTTCATGAATGTGCCATCTTCCAGTTCATTTACGATAAAATCATAAACGAGCTGTGCAGCAGCGCATGCATTGATACTCCAGTGCCTGTAATCATCAAAATCTTCAGGATCCAAATGATGGTCGATCATGATCTTATAGGCAGGTGCACTACGGATTACCTCACCCAATTCGTTGATGCGGCTTAACGTGTTAAAGTCAAGGCAAAATATAAGGGATGCCTCGGCAACCAATAATTCTGCTTTTTCTTTTGCTTCTGTATAAATCAGTACATCGGAGTTATTAGGCAGCCAATGTAAAAAATAAGGATAGTCGGTCGGTGTAATTACAGTAACATGGTGCCCCTTCTGGATTAAATAAGCGTATAGGCCTAAAGAAGAGCCCATCGCATCCCCATCGGGTTTATGGTGCGTAGTAATTACGATTTTCTGTGGCGTAGCCAGTAATGATTTTAGTTCGGAAAGGGATAGCATATTTTTTCGCTGCAAAGCTACTAATTTAATGATAAAATGATTCCTTTATATTTCATGTTCCATATTAAAACTATAAAATGTAGTTTTGCAAAATAAATAACACAAAAATGAGTACAAACAGAACATTTACAATGATTAAGCCAGATGCGGTAGCAAATGGACATATCGGTGCGATTATTAATGACATCACTGCTGCTGGTTTCAAAATCATTGCTTTGAAATACACAAAACTAACTGACGAAACTGCTGGTAAATTCTACGAAGTTCATAAAGAACGTGGTTTTTATGGCGATTTAGTAAGCTTTATGGCTTCAGGACCAATCGTAGCTGCAATTTTAGAGAAAGATAATGCGATCGAAGATTTCAGAAAACTGATCGGTGCTACTAACCCTGCTGAAGCTGCAGAAGGTACCATCCGTCAGAAATATGCAAAATCTATCGATGCAAATGCTGTTCACGGATCTGATTCTGACGAAAATGCTGCAATTGAAGGAGATTTCTTCTTTACTGCTGCTGAACGTTTCTAGTTTCTGCCCGCAGTAAATGGATAAAAATAAGCACCTCCTCAAAAAAGGTGCTTATTTTCGTTCATACCCAATCTGATTTAAACATTAACCGAACCAATTCAAACACATGAAGAAATTATTGATCGCCTTGCTGATCCCTTTCTGCGCATACTCAGCAAACGCACAGACCAAAAAGAAACCAATTGTCAAAAAAACAGTTAAGCCTGCTGTTTCAGCAGCTATTCCAAAAACATCCCTGGATTCTGCCAGTTATGCTTTTGGTGTTTCTATGGCATCTAGCCTGAAAAATGACGGGGTTAAAAACCTGAATTATGATTTATTAGTCAAAGGATTAAAAGATGCTTTTGGATCGCAGCCAACATTGCTTTCCCAGGAAGCTTGTCAAAAAGCAATTGGCAATCTTTTTAAAACATTAAGCCAGGCTAAGTTTGCTGTGAACATCAACGAAGGAAAAGCATTTTTAGAGAACAATAAGAAAAATGCAGATGTAAAAACTACTGCAAGTGGTTTACAATATATAGTAATCAACCCGGGCAGCGGAAAAAAACCAGCGGCAACAGATACCGTATTAGTTAATTACAGCGGTAAACTATTAAGTGGAAAACAGTTTGATAGTTCTTATGATAGAAAAGAGCCGTTATCTATTGAATTGAACCACGTCATACCAGGATGGACAGAAGGCGTACAATTGATGTCGCCAGGTGCAAAATACAAATTCTTTATTCCTTATAACTTGGCCTATGGCGAACGTGGTGCCGGTCAGGATATCCCTCCTTTCAGCACGTTGGTTTTTGAAATAGACCTGCTAAAAGTAAATGGTAAATAGGATTCTGGAAAACCATTTTATGAATAGTTTGTTGTCTTCACATAAATTAAAACAAACCATCATGAACATTCAAAGATATTTTCCCTTAGCTCTCGTTGCCCTGTTAATGACTACACTTGCTAGCTGTTCAGCAATCGAAGGTATATTTAAAGCCGGCGTTTGGTCGGGCGTAATCCTTGTAGTTGTTGTACTTGCAATAATTATCTGGGTGATCAGTAAAATTTTTGGCGGTGGCAAAAGCTAAGCCTTAAAGAAATATGATTTCCGTAATGACTTCAGAGCCGGCACGTTCATTTAATTTTTGAATGATGCCGGTTCTTACCATTAACAGCTCATTTTTAATTACCGACGATTCGATCCGCACAAACAGCTTTTTGTGCGCAATATAAATTTGAGTAGTCCTGTTCCCAATGGCAGTACCCATAATCTCGGGCCACATCGCCACTACACCAGTTTCATCATATTTTCCTTTTAACCTGTACACGCCAAGCATCTTGGTGATGGCGTCTTTAAGTGTCATGTCATTTGGTTTACGCATGTTGTATGGCCCCGTTGTTTACTTCAAACAAAGTTACCGGAACTTTGATCCGGTTAAAAATATTTAACACCCTTTCTCTCCCCGTATCCGTAATAAAGATCTGTCCGAAATCGTGATGGGAAACCATTTCCATCAGTTTAAACATCCGGTGGTCATCCAGTTTATCAAAAATGTCATCCAGCAGCAGCAGAGGCTTAAATCCTTTATATTTTTCTACGTAAGCATACTGTGCCAGTTTTAAAGCAATTAAAAACGACTTCTGCTGTCCCTGAGAACCAAATTTCTTTAGCGGCATCTCTTTTAAACTAAAGATCAGGTCGTCTTTATGGATTCCTGTTGTAGTCCTTTCCAGTATTTTGTCCTTTTCGATAGCTTGCTTTAATAATGTTTCAAACGGCGTATCATTTAATTGCGACTGATAAATCAGCGTCACCTGTTCCGCATCATCCGTAAGATATTGATAATATTTATTGAACAGTTCGATATAATCGACCATGAACTGCTTACGCTTCTTAAAGATCTTCTCCCCGCAACTGACCAGCTGCTCGTCAAATATCTCCAGCAATGCCGGATCATAACGGCGGGTAACTGCGATCTGTTTTAACAATGCGTTCCTGTTGAGCAGGTGCCTGTTATAGATCATCAGCTCATCCAGGTACTGCGCATCGGTCTGTGAAATCACATTATCCATAAACCGGCGGCGCTCTTCGCTCCCGTCCATGATAATCGTTACATCATAAGGAGAGATCATGACCAATGGAAAGAGGCCAATATGACTGGCCAGCTTATCGTATTCTTTTTTATTCCTTTTAAATTGTTTCTTCTGGTTTTTTTTAACCCCGCAGGTGATCTTTTCATTTTTCTCCTGACGGTCAAAATCGCCCTGGATCAGAAAAAGTTCTTCTTCTGTTTTGATTTGCTGACTGTCGATCGGATTGAAATAGCTCTTGCAAAGACACAAATAATGGATTGCATCCAGTAAGTTTGTTTTCCCGGCACCATTATTACCGATAAATGCATTCACCGTTTTAGAAAAACGTAAATCAGCATCAGAATAATTTTTGAAATTGAGCAGAGTAATGTTTTTTAACCACATAGTATATCAGTCAAAGTTACCGTTTAGCTTTGTTAAATTAATGTGATCAATAGAATTGTTTGATGCCTAATGCTATCACTATAGGATTCAGGCGGTTCGAAATCAGAACTTAATCGAAAATTTTACTTAAATACTAAAAAAGAGGTTGATACTTTGACCGAAAAATGTATTTTTGCAATCCTTAATTTTTATTAAATAATGTCCACAACAGAAAAAGAAGTAAATTATAACGTTAGAAAGGGTTCTTTTGTAGAAGAAAACTCTAAAAGCCTTTTGTTCATTGCCGGTGCGGTTATCGTATTGGTGGGCATATACTTCTGGTATCAGAACGTATATTTAAAAGGAAGAGCTGAAGAAGCGTCTGCAAAAATGTACAAAGCAGAACAATATGTTGGGGTAGACTCACTAGCAAACAAAGCAATTAACGGAGATTCAGGTTATCCTGGTTTTGAGAAAATTGCTGACGAATATAACAATACAAAATCTGCAAACTTAGCTAACCTATACCTTGGCGGTATCTATTTACGTAAAGGTGAGTACAAAAAAGCTGCTGATGTATTGGCTAAATATTCTGAAACAGGAAGCCCGGTCGCTGATCCATTGGCATTAGGTATGTTAGGTGATGCTTATAGTGAACTGAAAGATTATGGCCAGGCAATTACTTATTACAAAAAAGCTGCTGCCAAATCTGCTAACAAATTCACTTCACCTATGTTCCTTAAAAAACTAGGTCTTGTTTACGAAACACAAAAAGATTTCAAAGGAGCTGAAGAAGCTTATACAAAAATCAAAGCTGAATTTCCTACAAGTCAGGAAGCAACTATGATCGATGAATATATTGCACGTGCAGCTGCTGCTCAAGGAAAATAAGCTATAAACTTATATTTTGACAAAGGCCTGCATAAAATGCAGGCCTTTTTTTATGCTGAATACTTATCTTTGAGCCATGGCAACACAATTAAAAAACCTTTCCGATTTCTCCCACACTACCGTACCAGACGGCAGTGCCTATAAAATAGCGATCGCTGTAGCAGAATGGAATGCAGATGTAACAGGCAGCCTGTACAATGGCGCGCTGGAAACTCTGTTGAAACATGGCGTTAATGCAGAAAATATACTTTCTGTAGCCGTTCCGGGAACTTTCGAATTAACCGGCGCAGCAGAGATCTTACTAAAAAAACATACAGAGCTTGACGCGGTAATCTGCCTGGGCTGTGTAATCCAGGGAGAGACCAAACATTTCGATTTTATCTGTGATGCCGTAGCAAACGGAATTACTAACGTAGCCATCAAATATAGCAAACCTGTAATTTTTGGAGTGCTGACCACAAACGACCTTCAACAGGCGATTGACAGATCTGGTGGCAAACATGGTAACAAAGGAGATGAAGCAGCAATAACTGCTATTAAAATGTCCCATTTATCTGCAACAGTCTAATTATGAATTGCTTTTTTTCTTATTATAGCGTAGATTAGCGAAAGAAAACATTAATCATTCTATTATGAAAAAGGTAGCGATCGTATTGCTTGGCGTATTTTTTGCAATAACAATTTTAGAATCATGCTCTTCCCGCATATGCCCTGCATACAGTTCGTATCCTAAAGGCAGCCGCAGAAAGTAGGCTCAACATAAAAAATAATACAATGGAATGGAATAAACTTACTGATCTGAACCAGATCAGCGATATCAAATCAAAACCGGGCTACAGTCTGATTTTCAAACACAGCACCAGGTGTTCGGTAAGCATGATGGCGAAAAAGCGCTTTGAGCTTGACTGGGATATTATTCCTGAAGGAACAAACCTTTATTTTCTTGATCTGATCAGCCACCGTGCAATCTCTGCACAGATAGCTGAAACATTTCAAGTTCATCATGAGTCACCACAGATCTTACTGATCAAGGATGGCGACTGTGTACTGGATGCTTCCCATAGTGACATCTCAGCAGATGAGGTTGCAGAAGCGATTAATAATTAAAAGAAATAGTTTTCTTTAAATCAGGATGAAGGCTGTAGAATACCGGACAGGTATTTGCAGCTCTCTCAATGATCTTTTTATCTTTTTCCGAATAATTATTTGCAGGAAACTGAATATCAGCAATAATTTCTGCCACCCTCCTCGGGTTTTCTGCCATAACTTTCGTAATCTCACAGGTTGTACCATCAATATTAAATCCATGCTCTGCTGCTGCAATGCCAACTATTGTTAGCATACAATTACCCAAAGATGTGGCCAGCAAGTCTGTCGGCGAAAAAGCCTCCCCCTTACCTTTATTATCAACAGGTGCGTCAGTAATGATCTCATTTCCCGATCTTTCATGCACGGAACTTGTTCTCAATCCGCCGTTATAAGTTATTTTTGAGGTTGCCATATATAAAGTATTTATATACAAGATTACCTTAATTTTCCTAACAAACCAACCTGTAGCACCTACTATTTGGTATGATCGGGTATCAACAGCGGTAAATAATTGATAACATTACAACATACAAACATTTCATGTTTATAACAATTCAAACCTATTGCTTAACTTTGATGCATGATCGAACTTCCGGTTGTTTCAGCGAACACAGTACAACGTAAACCAGACTGGCTTAGAGTTAAGCTTCCTGTAGGTAAAGAGTATGCACAAGTGCGCAGCCTCGTAGATACCCATAAGTTACATACCATTTGTGAAAGCGGTAATTGCCCCAACATGGGTGAGTGCTGGGGTTCTGGTACCGCAACGTTTATGATATTAGGAAATATCTGCACACGGTCCTGCTCTTTTTGTGCAGTGGCAACCGGCAGACCTAAAGCTGTAGATACGGATGAGCCTAACCGCATCGCAAATTCTGTAAAGTTAATGCAGGTAAAACATTGTGTAATTACTTCGGTTGACCGTGATGATTTGAAAGATGGGGGATCGATTATATGGGCCGAGACACTACAGGCAATCCGCAGGGAGAGCCCTGAAACTACGCTCGAAACCCTCATCCCTGATTTCAGGGGTATCTGGGATAACCTTTACCGTGTTTTGGAAGAACGTCCTGAAGTGATGTCTCATAATATCGAGACGGTACGCAGACTAACTAAACAAGTGCGTGTACAGGCTAAATATGACAGAAGCCTGGAATGTTTAAAAAGAATTTCGGAATTCGGATTAAGAACTAAAACAGGTATTATGCTTGGATTAGGTGAAACAGAAGATGATGTGCTGGAAGCAATGGACGACCTTGTAGCCAATGGTGTACATATTCTTACTTTAGGACAATACTTACAGCCTACACGTAACCACCACCCTGTTATTGACTGGATCCACCCTGATCAGTTCGCAAAATACAAAGAAATAGGTTTAGCGAAAGGATTAAGGTATGTAGAAAGCGGTCCGCTGGTGCGTTCATCTTACCATGCCGAAAAACATTTGTTTGATTTCTAACCCAGACTAAGCAGAAACAAAAAGTTGTTCAAACTTGTTAGACAATCTGTATATTAGCGAACATTGGCACCTACTAAAAAAATATCCCTCACAGAAGAAGACCTGGTGCGTGCACTAAAGGGTAAAGAAACTATTGCTATACAGGCATTATACGATATGTATTCTGGCGCGCTTTTAGGCGTAATTTCAAGAATCATACAACAACCAGAAGTAGCTGAAGATTTACTGCAGGAGACATTCATTAAGATTTGGAACTCTGCAGACAGCTACGATAGCACTAAAGGCCGATTATTCACCTGGATGATCAATCTTGCCCGAAATCTTTCTATTGATAAAATCAGATCTAAAGATTTCAGAAATTCCAATAAAAACCAAGACATAGAAAATAACGTAGATTTTATTGACTCGCAAAGGAAGATTACTTTCAATGCGGATACACTAGGTTTGAGAGATATGGTCACTGCACTTAAACCAGAATTCAATGATGTATTAAACATGGTCTATTTTAAAGGATATACACATGTTGAAGCCGCAGAAGAACTGAATTTGCCATTAGGTACGGTGAAAACCCGTATCAGAATGGCTATTATGGAATTAAGAAAGCATTTTAACTAAGTGGAAGAAGCAAAGGCATATATCGAAACGGGTATTCTTGAACTCTATGTTTTAGGGCAGTTAACTGTCATTGAGCAACAAGAAGTTGAAGAAATGGCAGCCGAATATCCTATTATACGTGAAGAGATCACTGCCATTGAAATCGCAATGGAAAAATATGCGGTATTTCATGCCATCACCCCTACTTCTGGTTTAGAAAAGAAAATATTTGAAAAAATCATCCCTTCAAACATAAATCACTCTACAGAAAATTCTCCGAAAATTGTACCCCTGCATAGTGATCATTCCGCATCTACAATCAGAACTTTAAGATTTGCATTAGTGGCCTGTGCTGGTTTATTGATCCTCAGTTTCGTTGCACTTTATGCGATGAACGACAAGCTTGGTCTTGCCAACGAACAGATCGTATCCCTAACCAACGACAAGGAAAAATTTGCAAGCAATGCAACTTATATGAAAGATGCCAATAAAGATCTTCAGGAAATTGCAGCGATAACAGACGATCCTACCTGGACAGTAGTGAAGCTTGGCGGCACAACCATCGCCCCGAAAGCTAAATTGAGAGTTTTTTGGCACAAAAGCGGCCAGCATGTGATGGTAGACAATACAAGGATGTCCCTTCCCGAAAATGATTCCAAACACCAGTACCAGTTATGGGCCATCGTTAAAGGTAAACCCGTAGATCTTGGTGTATTTGATGCGGATACACAGCCTGCAAAATTATTACTTGCAATGAAAGAGGTAGGTGATGCACAGGCATTTGCAGTTACTCTCGAAAAACGGGGAGGAAGCGCTACGCCAACCATGGAAAAAATGATAGTGCAAGGCGCAGTTTCTATCTAACCAATCCTTTTATCGTTTTAGAAGTCTCTGCGGCCACCATTGAAGCTGTAACACTCCTGTGTGCTAAGGATAATTCATCACCCGACTTCCCATGTATATAACAAGCTAAGCAGGCCGCCTGATCAGCAGGATATCCCTGTGCTTTAAAAGAAGAAATTAACCCTGTTAGTACATCTCCCATTCCGCCCTGCGCCATAGCAGGATTACCGGTGGTATTAATGGTGACCAGGCCTTTCTGATCTACAACAAAGGTATATTGGTTTTTAAGCACGATTACACAATTCAACTTCAGCGCTTCAGTTCTCGCAGTTTGCAAACGGTCCCACCAGTTTTCATGCTGTCCGAATAAATTATCAAACTCCTTCATATGTGGTGTAAGTACAGATCCTGCTGGCAGCTGATTTACTAATTCTTTCTGATCTGCAAGAATATTTAATGCATCGGCGTCAATGATCAGCGGAACATTAAAACTAAGCAGTTGTTTTAGCACTCCGGCGCTTTCTTCTTCCGTACCCAGACCTGGGCCCACAGCTATTGCTTTAAATTTATCTGCCGTATCTGCTTTACCGAGATTTTCCCTTCCTAAGTACATCACTTCCGGCAGTGCTGTATTTAACGCAGTTAATCCGCTTGCCGGGATCGAAACCGTAGTTAACCCCGCTCCTGCATGTAAACAAGCCATTGCAGAAAGGAGCGCCGCCCCCATTGTTTCCTGTTGTCCTGCAACAATTAAAGCGTGACCATACGTACCCTTATGTGTGAAAGTAAGCCTTGGTTTAATCAACACACGAATGGAATCAATATCAATCAGTTGATAAGGAGAATCGGCTTCCTGGATAAAACGTTCGTCCAGTCCGATCTGAACCACCCGGAAACGAGATAACGCCTCCACAGATTCAGGAAAGAAGAAATTGATTTTAGGACGCTGAAAACAAATCACTAAATCTGCTTTTAAATAAGTGCTGCCTTCTGCAAGCGGCCCTTCTGCCGGGAATCCTGTAGGTACATCTACAGCAATGACTTTACGTTGCAGATCATTGATCAGTTTGGTCAGCTCAAGATAATCCCCTCGTAAAGGCTTATTTAAACCAGACCCTAAGATTGCATCAATAAAGATACTTTCTTTCAGTCCTGCAACCGCATCAGGAGTTTTTATAACTGTATGGACAAAACCTAATTTATCCAATAAATTTAAATTAGCCCTGTATTCTTCTGTTTCCCTTAAAGAGAAATCAACAAGGTATACAGCTATCCCAGTATAACCGGCATCTTTCAATAACCGGGCAATCGCTAACCCGTCGCCCCCATTGTTACCCTTACCGCATAACACCGCAATTTTTGCCGATTGATCATTTACTTCTTCAGTAAACGCGTTTACAAAAGCAAGAGAAGCAGATTCCATCAGTTCTAATGAAGAGATCTGCTGTTTAGCCATTGTAAATGCATCAGCCGCACGCATCTGTTCTGAGGTAAGCAGGTTTTGCATATTGATTGTTATTAAGATGCCATTTCTTTCTTTAAAAACTTTCCGGTCAGACTAATTGGATTTTGAGTAAGCCCTTCAGGAGTACCTTCAAAAATGATCCTTCCGCCGCCAACACCACCTTCTTCACCCAAATCAATTACCCAGTCGGCCACTTTTACCACATCCAGATTATGCTCAATCACCAACACAGTATTCCCTTTATCTACCAGCTCGTTCAGTACCCCAAGCAAGACATTAATATCTTCAAAATGCAGCCCTGTAGTCGGCTCATCCAATATGTAAAATGTTTTTCCTGTATCTTTTTTAGAGAGTTCGGTAGCCAGCTTAACACGCTGCGCTTCTCCGCCGGATAAAGTAGTAGAAGACTGACCAAGAGTAATATATCCCAGGCCAACATCTTTTAATGTTTTTATCTTTCGGTAAATCACCGGCATGTTCTCAAAAAACGCACAGGCATCTTCAATACTCATATCCAGTACATCACTGATCGACTTACCACGGTAACGTACTTCTAAAGTTTCTCTGTTGTATCTTCTGCCGCCGCATTCTTCACAAGGAACATGTACATCGGGCAGGAAGTTCATCTCGATCAGCTTCATACCGGCACCCTGGCAAGTCTCGCACCTTCCGCCTTTCACATTAAAAGAGAAACGGCCTGGTTTGTATCCGCGGATCTTAGCTTCAGGAAGCTGCACATATAAATTCCTGATATCAGAGAATACCCCTGTATAAGTTGATGGATTAGACCTTGGCGTTCTGCCGATAGGGGCCTGATCTATCTCAATTACTTTATCAATCTCTTTTATCCCGTTAATTTTCTCATAAGGAAGCGGGTGTTTCTTGGCCCTGAAAAAATGATGGTTCAGGATCGGGTATAAAGTCTCTGTAATTAAACTCGACTTCCCACTTCCGGAAACACCTGTAACGGCGATAAATTTACCCAATGGAAAATCAACAGAAACATCTTTCAGATTATGCCCGCTGGCTTTAATAATCGATAATTTATGTCCGTTACCTTTTCTTCTTTTCTTAGGTACTGCAATTTCCTTCTCACCGTTCAGATAAGCAGCAGTAAGGGTTTTCGATTTCAGTATCTGCGCAGGTGTACCTTGCGCAACAATCTGCCCGCCATGTAAACCAGCAGCAGGACCAACATCAATCACATAGTCAGCTTCCAGGATCATATCCTTATCATGCTCTACCACCAATACGGTATTGCCAAGGTCACGCAGGTTTTTCAAAGCACCAATCAAGCGTTCGTTATCACGCTGATGCAGACCGATACTGGGCTCATCCAAAATGTACATGACGTTCATCAGCTGCGAACCAATCTGCGTAGCCAAACGAATCCGCTGTGCCTCTCCGCCAGAAAGCGTCCTGGCGGTACGGTCAAGTGAAAGGTAGTTTAATCCTACATCCGACAAGAAGCCCAAACGGGTCCTGATCTCCTTTAGGATTTCTTTGGCAATCGTATTCTGACGTTCATTTAAACGGGTTTCAATTTCCACAAACCAGCTTTTCAAACTGTTGATGTCCATTTCTGCCAGTTCAAAAATATTCTTCCCGTCTACCTTAAAATGAAGGCTCTCCTTCTTAAGCCTTGCCCCATTACAAACCGGGCAGGTTTTAAGCTTCCGGAAATTCTCCATATCATCTACCGCACCCTCTCCTTTTTTCTCATTTTGCTCTTCCAGCAATTTGATAATCCCGTCGAAAGTGATCTGGTAGTTCTGTACGTTCCACTTATTATATTCTACAGCTACCGAAATTAATTCGGGGCTACCATTAAGAATAATATGGATAATGTCATCACCCAATTTCTCAATGGGTGTAGAAAGAGAAAAGTTATATTTTTTGGCCAGTGCTTTTATCACCTGGAACATCCAGATATCCCTGTACTCACCCAAAGGGGCAAGTCCGCCGTTCATGATGCTCAGCTTAGGATTTGGCATCACCGATTCTTTGTCTACCACAAAGATATAACCTAAACCATCGCAGCGTTCACACGCACCATAAGGTGAGTTAAAAGAAAAGCTGTTTGGCTGCGGCTCATCATAAGAAATCCCTGTTGTAGGGCACATTAAAAATCTGCTGAAATGTGATACATTGTTTTCCTTATCACTGATTTTAATAATCCCTTTACCTACGCGCATAGCCGTCTGTAAAGAATCTATCAGTCGTTTATGGTCTTTACGGTCTACTAACAGACGGTCTACCACGATTTCAATATCATGGATCTTATAACGGTCAACCTGCATCTTGGGTGTCATATCCTGGATTTCCCCATCGATACGCACTTTCACATATCCCTGCTTGCGGATCTGTTCAAATAATTCACGGTAATGTCCCTTACGGCCTTTAACAACCGGAGCGAGGATATTAACCGCTAGTCCGTCGTATTTATTATAGATATTATTGAGGATCTGGTCTTCGCTCATGCGCTCCATTTTCTCCCCTGTATTATAAGAAAAAGCATCCGCAGTACGGGCATACAGCAAACGCATAAAATCGTATATTTCTGTAATCGTACCTACAGTAGACCTTGGATTTTTACTTGTAGTTTTCTGCTCAATGGCAATCACCGGACTAAGGCCCGACACTTTGTCTACATCCGGTCTTTCCATTCCGCCCATAAACTGACGGGAATAGGCACTGAAAGTTTCCATGTAACGGCGCTGCCCTTCGGCATAGATCGTATCAAATGCCAAAGAAGATTTACCGCTTCCGCTCAAACCGGTAATAACTACCAGCTGGTTACGCGGAAAAGAAATGTCTATATTTTTTAGGTTGTGAACCCTGGCACCGTATACTTCAACATCTTTTTGCTCGCCCAGGTCGATGGTATTTTTGCTCATATATTTTTAAAAACGCTATTGAAATGCTATTAATCAAGATAGCAAATTTGCAGCCACAAAAGTACCTATTATTCTTGTAATAGCCTATCGTGAATTGTACTAACAGGACAGGGAGTGGATATGTTTGAGCTGGTTAATTATTCATTAAGAAGTTCAATGCAGCAGTTGTCCGGGAATTCCGGACAACTGCTGCATTGAACTTGATAAAAGCGGATGGTTTTTTTAAACTGACGGCTAACAAAAAAAGCCGGCATAATCTGCCGGCTCCCCAATTGCATGTCAATATCATTTTATTCTGTAACCGTATTCTCTGCCAATACACTTTTAGGTGCATGGTAACCGTAACGTACAGGATCTTTTAAAATCTCTTTCATCGAGATCAGCTTGTAAACATAACCGCCAGTTTCACGGTTAAGTTTCATCTTAAAGTAATTATCCTGGTTTTGTCTGTGGATCTGCTTTTTCATGTGGTTATCACCTACATTATAAGCGGCCGCAACCAATGTCCAGCTATCAAAAACCCCATAGAGCTCTTTAATATATTTACACGCTGCGATGGTAGACTTTCTCAGGTTTTTACGTTCATCAACATTTGCGTTGACTTTCAAACCATAACTTCTCGCAGTTCCCGGCATAAATTGCCAGAACCCGTTAGCGCCTTTGGGAGACATCCCTCCCTGCAAACCGGACTCAACGAGAGGAACATATTTAAAATCATCGGGTATACCATAAGCGGCCAGTATCGGTTCAATGATCGGGAACCATTCTTCTGCCATTCTGTGCAGCCGGTTAGTCTGGATATTGGTATAGCTGTGGGCCGCGAGAATTTTCTTCATTTTGCGCTCTACCTTCCTGTCACCGAGAGGTAAAGATTCCTTTGCGAAATTTAAACGTGCCATCAGGGATGCCGGCA